>Ga0308164_10001098_pt1 | contig 34264 bp, 38 predicted proteins | sample PhyTR2_FD_201031 | JGI IMG/M metagenome (GOLD analysis project Ga0308164, IMG submission 201031) | Phyllosphere microbial communities from UC Gill Tract Community Farm, Albany, California, United States - DLSLT.R2 | ecosystem: Host-associated > Plants > Phyllosphere > Unclassified | place: USA... | reverse complement strand
AATTTTAAATATTTATTTCTAAAAATGAAAATCGTTATACAGAGAGTTTCCGAGGCAAGTGTAAAAGTAGACGGAAAAATTGTAGGAGAAATAGGTAAAGGGTTAATGCTTCTGACAGGAATTGATGAGAATGATGAAAAGTCTGATGCAGACTGGCTCGTTCAGAAGATTTTAAATCTCAGGATTTTTGGTGATGAAGATGACAAACTTAACCTTTCTGTAAAGGATATTTCAGGTGAGATTCTTTGTATCAGCCAGTTTACCTTGATCGCAGATTATAAAAAAGGTAACCGCCCTTCTTTCATCAAAGCAGCAAAACCAGATCAGGCAGTTCCTCTTTTTGATTATTTTAAAGAGGAAATAGCAAAATCCGGATTAAAAACGGAAAGCGGTATTTTCGGGGCAGATATGAAAGTTTCCTTAATCAATGATGGCCCGGTAACGATTGTTATGGATTCAATCACAAAAATCTAGGATCTGCAAAATTATTTATTGAAGAATTCAAAGTCTTTCGGATTGGGATATCCGCAGGATCATGCTTCAGCAGAAATATATCAACTAAAGATTTTTATTGATTAAAATACTTTTTTACATTACGAAAGGGCCGATTTCAGCGGATGAAGATCAATATTTTGCAGTGCTCACCTGGACAGTATATCATCAATATTAATGAAGGCAAACGCAGAGTGGTTGAGAAATTTACAAAGTTAGAACTTAATAAAAAAACGTCTTTCAGTTATTTGAAAGACGTTTTTTATACAGTTTGTTGATAACTAGTTTGCAGGTACACTATTGAAATTAAGTGCAATTTTAAGGTTCATATCCGAAGTGGTCTGATTTTTCAGTTCGTAAACAGTCCTTACGGTAAGTCCTGAACTTTTTACCACCTCATCCAGATATCCGGTATCATTCAGATCCAGATTTAAGCTGGAAGAATCTGTAGTTATATTGGAACGTGATGCTACAAGCTTTTCACCAGTACCATTAGATGAAACATATACCTTTACAGATTTAACAGCACTTAAATTACCTCCCGATGGAGACACTACGGAAATTTTAGCATCAGAAATTCTGACATCTTTAATTTTAGCATTATTATTTCCTCCAAACCATGTTTGCACATTGGTCGCGGTAGAAGTAGAAGAAACTTCTTTATCTGCAGGCACTCCGGTAGAGACCAAAACACTGGCGGTATAAGGGAATGTATTCTGAACAAGCGACTGTACGGTTCCACAGCTTACTACTACTGTTGCAACCGCCGCTGTCATTAAAAATATATTTTTCATAATTTAAACTTTAGGATTAGTTTGCAGAAATTATACCAAATCGATAAACTTAGTCTACACTTACATTAAAACTTCCTTTCGTATTTCCGGAAGCCATATTACTTTTACCGATAATAAGCCATACTTCGCCATTTCCTTTGGTTTCATAAGTAATTTCTCTTCCGAAAGGTCCATCGTAGTCTCCGTTGGGAAGCCTGATCTGGTTGAATCTGATATTAAAGTCTTTTTGATTGGTTGAAATTTTGGCTTTAATAGTCGGTTTGTCGTAATGGGTCAGTTTTAAAACGAGTTCCTGACCGTCTTTTGTAAATTCTTCTCCCAATGTGAACGGGAGCTGGGATGCATCTGCTGTTCTTATGATCTGCCCCTCTTTTTCGCTTCTCATTACCCCTTTGCGCAGTACTTCTTTGGTGACGGGAGCATTGTTAATGATTGAATCTTTCTTTCTAAGAGCAGCAGAATCTGCTTTTACGGCAGAATCCGGCATTTCTGTAACTACAGCAGAATCCTTGCTTGGGGTTTCTGTTACGCTCGGTTCTTTTTTACATGAAATAATAATCAAAGGGATTAACAATAAGGATTTTTTCATAATAATTATTCTTTTAATGTTTCATAGTAAAGAATTTTTGAGAGAAAAGGCCTTGATCTTTTCTCTTCCATTTTTTCTATGGCTCTTTTTTTAAGCTGGGGATCATTTTTATCCTTCGCATACTGAAGCAATCCTCTTTCGCTAAAGTTGATCTGCTCGAGGTGATACTTCACAACAAAATCTTTACGTTTCATATTCTGGGAAGTAATAATTCCGCCCCAGTTGACATAACTGCAAGCCAAAATTGTTCCATAAAAATACCAGATCATCATATTGAACAGGAACGCATTCCGTTTTTTTCGTTGAATTTTAATAAAAGTAAGGGCCAGCCCAATAAGTGCTAACAACAAGAAAGCCATCACCCCCAGCCTTTTATAAGTAAACCCAAAACTTACGATATATTCATAGTTTTTTAATGCCGCAGAAATAACAAGAATGCCATTCAAAATGATCCAGATTTTAGCAAGAATTTTCATCAGCTTTGCTTTGGGATCAAAATTGAAACCGGATTTGAAGTAAAACATAATCACCAAAACTGCCATGATGATTGATATGATGACCGCATTTATTCTTTCGTGGGTTTCTTCCGAAAGCTGAACCGGAGTTTTTGCAACCTCATAAAACTGTTCATAATTGTAGGTGATAATAAAAAATATGAGCAAAATATTCAGGCAAATGAAAGAAATAACGCCGCTTGCCCTTTCTGAATTGAGATCAAGAAAGGAATAGGTTGACTTTGGAGTTTTAAATTGTTCTCCAAAATCATCATTAAGCAGACTATTATTTTTGTAAATGAATCTCTCAACAGCATAGTTCCAGTAATTGAACGCCACAAAAAAGCCCAGAACCGAGAGACACAAAAGCTGCCACAAATTGATATCAAGCTCATAATCCTTGAAAAGGGAAGCAAAGTGATTACTTCCCACAGAATAGATTCCAAAAAACAGAGATATAAACACTAAAGGAATGATAATAAAGGCTAATGTTTTCTGCCATACCCCGGAAACATTTTTTTTAGGTAGCCATTTGTCAAAGCTGAAAAACCTGAAAATAGAGGTAAAACTGTTGATAGCAAAAACAGGAATCAGAAAAAGGATTTTAAGCTTCCGGTTCCTGGATCTGTAAGAAAAAAGAAGCAGGGAACTTACAACCGCCAGAAAAGAAGCAAAATCCCCGTACCAGATAAAAGCTAAACTTGACAGGATGCTTGTAACAAAAAGTATCAACAGAGTTTTTGTCTTGTTTTTCTCCGGAGTTTTGAACAGAGTAAGCAAGGCATAGATAATGCCGAGGATCCCAAGATTCATGCCCATGTCCTGATCATAAAACAGGATAACAAACAAAGCGGTTGTAAGGAATATATAATGATGTGTTTTCATAATTTGATAATTAAGAGATTGAGAAATTTAAATATTCATGCGATAGACGATGAAAAGATAAAGCAGGGTAACGGGGATATTAAGCATAAGCAGCAGCGCTGAATTTCCGGAAGCTTTCCTCTCTGAAACGTCAGTGAGAAATTCTAAAAGTTCATAGAGCAAAACAAGCAGATTGATTACTACTGCAGTGATTAGAAAATAAAAACCAGATATGATCAGAAAATCAGCTCTGCTTACAACGTAACTTATCAGAAGAAGTGTTCCGGCTAAGAACGAAACCAGAAAAGTATTTCTTCCAATTTTACTGTACTTCAGTTTTTTCATGATCTTTGATTAATACAATACCTCTGTTTCTTTTTGCCGGATATAATCTTTAAGATGATCGAAATTCTGCCACAGCAGGCTTTCAAAATCCCATTGGTAGAAAGGTCTCATGCTCTGTCCTTTTCTATATGCTTTGATATACAATTTCATATATTCAGGTAGAATAACTGTTCCCAGTACTACTGCCGCAAGGAGATGGGCATTAAGTTTCCCGTTTCCGAGAAGGAGATACTGCATAGCGATCTCATCTTCAAACTGAGTCCCACATCCTGTGATCAGGTGATGTACATCGTGATTTTCCATTTTGGGGATCATAGAAAATCCGTGTTTTTTATAGAACTCACCTAGTTTTCTACCCAGAGAATCTTCCTGAAACTCCAACAGCTGTTTCTCATTGAACTGCCACTGTCTTTTTTTCTTTTTAAAATAGGTCCTGTAGAGTTTCTGCGTTTTATCGTAGACAAAAAGCAGAAATTGAACGCGCATTTTTTTCATAATGTATTATTAATTTAGATTAAGCCCTATAAAAGCATAAAGAACAGCAATGGGAATATTGATCATTAGCATACCGATGGCTTTTAGGCAAGCATTAAGTTTAGACTGATTGGCAATTCCATAAATCAATAGCCCTATGACGAGAAGCAAGTTGATAAAGGTTCCGAAAATTATAAGCATATAACCTCCGATGGCAAAAGCATCATTTCTTGTTATTAAATAGCCGAAAAGGCAGATATTTCCAAAGACAAAGAAGAGCCCGAAAAGATATTTTCCAAAATTTATAATTTCATGATCTTTCATAAATATAATATTTAGCTTGTGTTAAAGTAAAAGGAGTGATTTCAAGACGTACCCATCATACATTCAAAGAATGTCCATGACGCAATTGTGGTAAAGCATTTTTCAGAAATTCTGCATTATTTGAAGTGGTAATCAGTGTTTAACTTCCTGCGAATGGGCTTTCGAAAATCCCAACTGCCAATTCGATCCAGATCAATGCAAGAACGATCAATACGAAAACGCAGATCAAGATTCTATGACTTTGTTTTTTGATTTTGCTTCTCACTAAATTGATTAGAAATGCAGTGCTAAAGAGTAAAATCCCTGCGATTAGAAAATCTGAAGCGGACCAATTAATCTCCTTAGAAATTATGTTCCCCATCAATGGAATACACAGCAGAACCAATGGAAGAGCATAAATTGTGAGTGTTTTTTGTTTTTGTGTCATCATTTTATTCAATTTTAATATTATAAAGTACTTTGTAATTCAAAGTAAATTTTCAAAAAAAATATCCCTTTTATCTTCCCAATAATTTTTCAAGTCCATCTAAATGTTCATTAAAAGCAGTTCTCCCGTTCTGTGTCACACGGTAAGAAGTTTTTGGCTTCTTTCCTACAAATTCTTTTTTCACTTCAATATAGCCGGCTTTTTCTAAAGCGTTGCTATGGCTTGCCAGGTTACCGTCTGTAATATCCAAAAGCGACTTCATTTCAGAAAAATCAACCCAGTCGTTGACCATAAGAACGGACATGATACCCAATCTTACACGGCTTTCGAATTCTTTGTTGAGTTGATTTATTTTAATCATAATGATGAGGAAATGAATACAGGTTACTTAAAAGGCTACCTTACAATCCTGCAAATTTAATCTTTATTTATATTTTTTATGCATGATCAGCCCATACACGATATGTAAAACACCAAATCCAATCGCCCAAAAAACAAGTCCCCAGCCTAGAAAAAACAGAGAAACCAGCCCCAGAACAATTTGACAATACCCTAAGTATTTGATATCCGTCAAAGTATATCTTTCAGCACTTACGAGGGCTATTCCATAAAATATCAACGTAGCCGGAGCAATCCATACAAAAAGGTGATGGAAAAGAAGAGCAAGGCAGAAAATTCCGCCCGTTACCAAAGGGACAGCGAAAGTTGCAAGCAGACGCTTGGTTGTTGCGTCCCAGATCTTCAGGCCTTTCTTTTTGCTTTTATTGGCCGTGAAAAAATATCCACTGAGTACAGCTGTAAGTAAAATGACAGTTCCAATAAGCACAATTTCCTTAATTAATGCAGGACCGAAAAAATTCCTGTTCCCATCAAAATAATCAATTCCCTCACGCTGGAAAACAAAATACACATAGCCTGCACCAATCAGTGCAGCCAGCCCGGCAAAAACTCCTGAAAGTCCGCTCAATGAAATAAATCTGGAAGACCGTTCCATCATGGAACGGATATGGGATAAGTCTTCGTGATAATTTTTCGAATCCATAAAAAGAACTTTGAATTACAAAGTTATAATTTATTTTTAATCTGCAAAATATTTTTTAAAATTTTTGATCAAGCAGCTGGTGTTTTTTATTAACTTTAAGGATATATGATAGTTAAAACTTTAATTAACTTATTATGACAAAACTAATTGACTATTCTCAAATATTCCTCCAAGAAAACATTCCATTGAATGAGGAAGAGATCAACAAGATAGCCGACCATAAAAAAGACTTTTTCAAAGATTTTTCAGGTGCAGTCATTGCTGTTATTATTATCGTAATGCTTATGGCCGCTTTCTTCCTACAAAATGAATTCAAAAATTTCAAATACTATCATTATATTTTATTTTTTGGTGGTGCGGTCGCGTTATATTTATTTTTCGCCCTAATTCATTGGCTTTTATATCAATATTTTAAGGGAAGATGGAAAAAAGATCTCGAAAATGGAAAAAACAGGTTGAGTAGTATGGTTATTTCCCGGCACAAAACTGAAAATGATGAATACATGATGACCTTTGCCGGACGGCACAAAGGTGAAAAAATAATGCTTCCTGTTGAAAAAACTGTTTATTATCAATATGAATTAGGAACAAAAGTGATGGTAACTTATCTGAAGTACAGCAAGGAAATTCTTTCTCTTTATCCAATTGATGGCCATATCAATTAAAAAAACCGCTAAAACAATCAGCGGTTATATATAGATTAAAGAATCTGAAGTTTATTTCACTCTTAGTCTTTTTTTAATGGATTCAATATTTTTCTTGGCAGAATCTTCAAGGATCAAACTTGCACTCATATGAATTCTTGCCGGCATCAGTTCACTGAAATGATCTGTTCCTTCCCAGGAAACTTTTTTGATCAATGCCAATGCTTCACTGCTTCTGGAAGCTAATGTCTGCATAAATTTGTCTAATCTGGAATCCATTTCTTCAATATTCTCTGATACAGAATGATAGATGTTATGCTGCTCTGCCCACTCTGCGGATCTGAAGTCTGCATCAATAGCCATTGCAGAGAACTGTGATTTCCCAATCTTTCTTTCTACATAGGGCCCGATCACGAATGGTCCGATTCCTAAATTGATCTCCGTAAGTGCTAAATCAGAATCTTTTGTAGCAAAACAGTAATCTGCACCACAGGCAATTCCTACTCCTCCACCGGTTGTTTTTCCCTGAACTCTTACTACGACTATTTTACCGCAGTTTCTCATGGCATTCAGAACTTTTGCAAATCCACCGAAAAATTTCGTAGAGGCTTCAAGCTCTTCAATAGCTAAAAGCTCATCGAAACTTGCTCCTGCGCAAAACGCTTTTTCACCGTCACTTTTTACTAAAATAGCTTTTACTTCTTCTTTAGCACCCTCATCCAAGATGGTCTGAGCTAGTTTCTCTAAAATGATACCGGGAAGTGAATTGCTTTTTGGGGTTCCGAAAGTGATTTCGGCAATATTATTTTTAATTTCTGATGCTACGAATTCGTTCATTTTTATTTTTATTGGATTCTTACAAAAATACTAAATACCTCTGTTCCGGAGAAAATTACAAGGCATAAATTATCTATTAAAAAAATCCTAAAATATCTTTATCCTTTTTTATTGTAAATCCTTTGTCCATCAATGAAAGTAAATATCCATTACGTAGAAATACGGACTCCTCAATTTGGTATTTTCTACTCTAGTACTGCCTTTCTATATATTGTTCCTTTGGCTTAATAAAACTAACAATCACAGGCGGAATCTGAAAAGCCTTTAACAGAGTAAGAAATTTAACAACTGAAAAACTATTATCATGGAAGAATACATGGCGACCGTACAATTATTTGCAGGAAATTTTGCACCAAAAAACTGGATGTTCTGCGATGGAAGATTATTAAGCATCGCTCAAAACTCAGCATTATTTTCATTATTGGGAACTACATATGGTGGCGACGGCGTTACTACTTTTGCCTTACCTAATTTGATTGGGCGCATGGCTTTAGGATCTGGGAATATGAATGCCAATAAATACTATCCTTTAGGTGTGGCAGCAGGAACAGATCAGAATACATTGCTTCAACAAAACCTACCGAGTATCGGAGCAGGATTTCAGTTAAAAGTTGCAAATGCAAACGCTACAGTAGCAGCCCCATCAGCTAACACTTCTATTGCTATCACTGGAAACCAGGTTGGAAGAGATTTCACAGCGGTACCAAGTTTCGTACAGGCAGATCCTGATACTGCAATCAATGCGAGATCTATCAGCTATACGGGACAAAATCTTCCAGTAAACAACATGCCGCCTTACTTAGGGCTTAATTATATCATTTGCGTAGCGGGAATTTATCCTTCACGTGACTAAGAACAACCTAAATTTAAAACCTAAATCATGAAAAGATCTATTTTTTTAACCATCTGTAGTCTGCTCATATCTTTATTTTCTTTTGGACAGACCAGTACGGAACAATTTGAAACTGAATCCAACGGGAGTCTAAGTTTCACAGATAACGGAGTGATTTTTAATATCATTTCCTATGTATCAACATTTGACATTCAGGCAAATTACCCGGGAACGGGCTGGAATGGTACAGCTAATGATAACAGGTATATTGATAATTCCGGTTCTGTTGCCACAGATGCTTCTTTTAGTATTAAGAGCACATCCAACTTATTTAAAGTCAATCGATTTTGGATATTTCTTTCTAATAATGCATTAAATCAAAATGTTGTCGGAAATCTTACCGTAACCGGAAAATTATCTGGAGTAACTAAATTCACTCAAACCAAGACAACAGGTTTTGTTACATCTCTTGGTGCAACCAATGGATATACTTTAATTGATTTAACAAATCTGAATGGGCAAAACTATTCGAACATTGTTATTGATGAACTTCGAATCACTTCAGGCGGAGCCTATACCTATGTAGGTGTGGATTCATTTACCTGGGTAAAAGATACAGGTATTGTATTGGCAACGAATGACGCTGCAACTCCACAAAAAAGAATGAGTATTTACCCTAATCCTACCAGCGGACCTCTTTCTATTACAACGGAAAGCCCTACCCAGGCTGAAATTTACAGCCAGGATGGTAAACTTCTGAAAAATATTGCAATGAAAAAAGGAGCCAATCAGACAGATATCTCGGAACTTCCGAATGGTGTTTACATCTTAAAAACATCGTCAGGATCTTCCAAGATTATCAAGAAATAAAATTTTCATAAGCGATTTTGTACGCAAAAAAGATTCTAAACGCATAAATGAGAAATCCCTTGATTATTCAGGGGATTTTTTGTTTTTCAGTGCTAAAATATATTTGTCAATATACAGCTGTTTTTCTTTTGTTTTGTATTGTTGGATATATCTTGGATGCTCAAGAACGGTCATTTTATCGAATAACTGAGCTTCTTTGTTCAATGCCGAAATAAATACTGAATTCTTTTTGCCGAGAACAAAAACCTCTGAAGTATCGACACCTAGGCTGAGATGCTTTTTCAAGGAATCAATCATAAAATCTTTTACGGCCTCAAAGAGTTTTTTATCATCATAATAATTGGCGTTCAGCCAGCCTGTTTTTGTTTTTCTGACAATGGCCAGCGGAAATGGTGAATTGATGTAAATATCTTTGTAAAATTCTTCTGCGCCACCATATTCGGTGATCATATCGTACATGAAAACCGAGGAAACTTCATGGGTCCGGGCTGACTGCATTTTAATTCCGCAGACAGCCTCCAGCCTTTTGGTATCGGTAAACGGAACACCTGTTACTCCTGCTCCATGCCGGCTGGGATTAATCCCGATGATGAATTTCCTCCGGTTCTGATCATTATAATATTTGTGATAAAATTCCTGCATGACAGTCATGGTTTCAGGATTGTCCAGATACGGATTCAATGCCTGAAACGCTTCAGGAAGTTCCCCAGTATATTCTAGATTTTCATTAAACTGAATGACTTTATCCGCAAAAGTTTTATCCATATTTAGTTTTTCAGAAAAATAAAATTTTCAGGTTGATCATCATCATCTTTATAATCTTCCTCGTCCCCTTCTTCACTTAAAGCCAATTCAATATCAATAAATTGAATATATAAGCCACAAATTTCTCCGTTGGCATCATAAGCAAAGTAAACAGGATAGCCTCCATCCCCAAAACCACTTGCAAACATCGGAATCTGATAACTGGTACCCGGAACAGTCCAATTGATCCAATCTCCGGCTTCTCTCTGATTGTTCGGATTGTCTTTATAGCTTTGTGCAAAAAGTCCGGCAAAATAATCATCGTAAATATTGTCGAAATCTTTTTCATCTACAAATTGATCTACAAAAGGAAGTACTTCCGCATCAGTAATACAGCCTAAACCGGCATCCACTCCGAAACCAAAAAAATCGTCTTCCGTTATATCCTCCAACTCTTCAATTCCGATGAGCGCTTCTCTGTAAACAACAGGTTTTTCTTTGGTAAAATGAACTTTTACAACGGCATATCTGTCTCCCCAGTCTTCAGATTTTACCACAGCAATGGTGACAGGGAAATTTCCCTTCGGGGCCTGAATAAAGTAAGGTGATTGATTGGCATTAAGAGAAACCAATGGATCTCTCACCACAACCTTTCCGGAAGGAAGGGAAACATTTCCAATTTCCATTACTTCCAGTTTTTGTTCCATAATTTCATCTGAAGTAAAATAAGTTTCCAAATCTGTAGGACAGGTAAGAATATCTTTTACCTCTTCCCATTTTTGCATCCAGCTTTCGTTCATTGTTTTGTCTTTTGATTTGTTTTAAAGTTTAAAAGTACCTGTTTATTTATTCACCGTCAAATTCTTCTTCAGATTTCAACCCTTTTATGAAAGTTTCAAAGTCTTTGGCCAAAAATATCTTTTTATAATCAGCTTCCTGATCAATGTGAACCACTTCAGGCTCTCCATCTTTTCCACAATTGGAATAATCCAGCAGAACCATATCATGTCCTGCTGAAGGACAGTCGCATATATAAACACCGATTGCCGGATATCCCCACTCATCGATCATGAATTGGCTTCCGAGTTCTCCACAAATGGAATAGGTTTTTTCTCTTCCGATTCCCATAATTCCGGTAATGGCAATATGATCATCTGCCCAGGAGTTCTCTTCTGATGTAGGAAAACAGGATTTATCAACCAACCCGCCGTTCTGCAGTCTCATCAGTTCGATATAAGAAGCCGGAAGTTTGTAGCCAAGCTCTTCTTCTACGGAAGCAATAAGTTCATCATCAGGAAACGGTTCGATATAATCTCTCACGGAGTAACTGCTTTCGTTCCAGAAGTCCGTAAAGTCAAAGTCTTTGAAAAATTGTAGTTCCATATCTTGTTTTAAATAATGAGATTCTGATTGTACTGTAAAAGTAATTATCATTTTAATAAAAACCTTTCCTAAACCAAGATTTTTCATGCAGCAAATCCTTGTCAAGGTTTAAAACCTTGACAAGGATCCCCAAGGAGCTAAAACTTATAATCAAGATCAATAAACTTTTTATGTGTGAGTATAAAATTTTCTCTATTATCAAATAATTCAATAACCTCTTTCCTTTTCAATAAAGTTTTTGAATTACTTAAAATAGCTTGATAAGAGGAAAAATTATATTTTGAAAATTCAGGTGTTAGAAAATGATTTTGTGGATTTTGATGAATATAAATTATTGTATTAATTAAATACTTATCTGATATAATTAATTTTCTTTTAAATGGAGATTCAATCAGAGCCCCATGCCTTTCATTTTCTTTGTTAAAAGCCTGCGAATAAGAATTAAAAATCCGGGCAAACTGCTTTGAGAAAATATTCTGAGGAGAATAAAGACCGCTACGAACCTTGACAAGGCTATCCAATTCAAAATCAGATTTTATTTTAACTAAAAGATGAAAATGATTAGGCATAAGACAATACGCATACACATCGCAAACTGGAATAAGAAATTCAGACACTTTACTGAGAAAAAATAAATAATTCCGATCTGTTTTAAAGATATTTTCACCGTTAATTCCACGATTATAAATGTGATAAAAGCGATCTGCTTCTATAGGAGTATTTCTAATGTCTGTCATTGTGTTTTTTGTTTAACCTTATAAAGATTAAAAATATTCTTTTAATCGTTGACTTCCTAATCCTTGTCAAGGTTTTGAACCTTGACAAGGATAATAAAAAAATCCCTTTAAGTAAAACCAAAAGGGACTATACATTTATATTTTATTTTAAGAATCAGCACATATATAACATGCTCTTGGAATATCTGGCCATCTTCCAGGGAGACAACAGCTTCCCGGAGGGCAAGAATTAGGTAAACAAGCCCAGTTTGGACCGGCACCTTTGACTGATCTCAATTCATTTCTTGAGAGTTTTTTTAAATTTTTCATAATAATTAGTTTTTAATTTTCCTACTCTATATGCTTTTCGGATTTCGCCTATTAAAGTTACTGATTTTAATATAAACTTTCATTCTAAGTGGTTGAATTATTGACCCTTGTCAAGGTTTAGAACCTTGACAAGGGTAATTGAAAAATCCCTTTCAGTAAAACTAAAAGGGATCATAAATTTATATTTTATTTTGAATTAAATCAATCCAAACTGTTCAAAGTGATGGGTAAAATGCTTCTTATGCATCAGTTCCCACATTTCTTTATTCAGTTTTCCGAATACAAAATTCATATGCTCTGCTTGTAGATTTTCTCTGTAATACACTGTAAATCTTTGTAAGTTATCCAGGAAAGACTGTTTTGCAGCTTCCAGATTTTTATGTTTTAATTCAAGTAAGGTTTCGTCTTCAGCCAGGAATGGAGCGGGGAAATCTTTTGGCATTTTTCTGTGGTTATAAAGTGAATCCTGCCATTTTTCCAACTGTTCTTCCGGTGTGAAACATTTGTCGGCCTCCGGCTCACCTAAACTTACCAGAACACCATGTTCCAGATGTTCGATCATTTGCTGAGGAGACATTTTACCCCAATTTGGCTGTGTGCTTTCTGTTAAACCTCCTAATATCTTCTGAACATTTTTCACATTCAGATCGATGAAAGGAGAATGTTTTGCCACCAATGTTAAGATCGTTGCTACGCAAACAATTTCATCTCTCTGATTAACGACTTCTACTAACCATTTTACAACGCCGGAAGGGATGTTTCTTCCTTTTACCCCTCTGTTTATTTTTTCTTTTGCCGTTAAATACACTGTGATAGTATCTCCTGCATAAACGGGTTTAAAGAATGAACAGTTTTCCAATCCATAGTTTGCAATAACAGGTCCTTTTTTCCCTGAAACGAAGAGCCCTGCTGCTGCAGAAAGGATGAAATATCCGTGAGCAACTGTTTTGTCGAAAATAGTTCCGGTTAAGCTGGTTGCATCAGTATGGGCATAGAAATGATCCCATGAAACGTTGGAGAAATTAACGATATCCGCATCAGTAACCGTTCTTCCTGCTGTTTCCAAAGAATCTCCTACCTCAACTTCTTCGAAATATTTCTGGAACGGATGTTTGTCTGAGAATTTTTTCTCTGCACCCTGCTGATATACTTTTGTAATCGCCTTCAATACATCAGGAGAACCCTGAATTGCTGTTTTCTGAAGGAAGAAATGAAGACCGTTCAGTCCGCCCATTTCCTCGCCTCCACCAGCTCTTCCCGGACCACCATGCATCAGTGTTGGCAGCGGTGAACCGTGACCTGTACTTTCTTTGGCGTTATCTCTGTTCAGAACAAAAATTCTGCCGTGCTGGGAAGCCATTTTCCATGACGTTTCTGCGATAAAGCTTTCGTCATGGGAAATGATAGACCCTACTAAGCTTCCTTTTCCTCTTTTAGCAAGAGCTGCTGCTTCTTCGGCATCTTTGTAAGGCATTAACGTAGAAACTGGTCCGAACGCTTCTACATCGTGAGAGATGTTTTTCTCGAAAGGCTTATCGTTTAAGAACAGTTTCGGGCTCATAAATGCTCCGTTGTCATAATCTGCATCTACAAGCTCATGCTTTCCGTCGTAAATTAGTTCGGTTTCAGATTTTAAAATATTTACTTTTCTAACGACCTCATCATACTGCTGTTTCCCTACCAGCGATCCCATTCTGGTTTCTCTGCTTAACGGGTTTCCGATTTTGGTTTGATCTAAAGCTTTAGACAAAGCATTCTGAACATCTCCGATGAGGTGCTCGGGGACAATAATTCTTCTGATCGCTGTACATTTCTGCCCTGCTTTTGTGGTCATTTCAGTACGTACTTCTTTAATGAACAGATCAAATTCCGGAGTTCCCGGTTTTGCATCCAAACCTAAAATGGAACAGTTCAGTGAATCTGCTTCCATATTGAAACGCACTGCATTGCCTGCGATGGAAGGCATTGATTTCAGTTTTCTTCCTGTATGGGCAGAACCGGTGAACAGCACAGAATCACCATCCTGAACATAATCCAGGATATTTCCCGGCTCACCGCAAACCAATTGAAGGGCACCTTCCGGAAGCACTCCACTTTCGATCATATCCTGAAAAACAGCATTCGTTAAGTAAGAACCGTAAGGAGATGGCTTTACAATGGAAGGAACACCTGCCAACAGGGATGTTGACAATTTCTCCAGCATTCCCCAAACCGGAAAATTGTAGGCATTGATCTGTATAGAAACCCCTTCACTTGGTGTAAGAATATGAGTTCCCAGAAAAGTTCCGTTGGCAGAGATTTTCTGAGTTTCCCCATCCACCCAGAACGGGGTGTTTGGAAGCATTCTTTTTGCCAATCCGGAATAGGTAAAGAAAGTACCGAAACCTCCTTCTATATCTACCCATGAATCTGCGTGGGTAGCTCCAGTTTTATATGATAATTCGTAATATTTTTTCTTTCTTTCCAAAAGATAAAGAGCCACTTTTTTCAGCATCTCTCCTCTGTCATAAAACGTCATGGAAGAAAGGTTTTTGTAGCCTACTGTTCTTCCATAGTCAAGAGCCTGCTCAAAATTAAGCCCTTCTGTATCTGAAACAGCAACCTGCTCGCCTGTAACGGCATTGTATAAAGGAACTCCGTTTCCGGTACCTTCTACCCATTCTCCGTAGATGTAATTTTTCAGTTTTTCCATATTATTTTTAACTTTTTACTGACTTTATTTTTTAATAATGAGTTGTACTATTTTTCTTCCTGCCACAAACAACAGCAACAGAACAAGGGAAAAATCCAGAATCTGGACTGCATCCACAAACAGGGTATATAAAAAATCCTTCTGTTTAAGCTTTCTGATCACCTGTTCTGATTCTACATGTTCCAACGCATCGGAAATACCTAATAATTCTTTCAGCAAATAGAATCCTGCATAATTGATTCCGATGAGAGCAATGAACAGGAAAATCCAATATCTCTTCAGAAAAGGTATCATTTCAAAGTCTTTATTTCGGTTCCCTGTATGGGAATAGTTTCACCAAACCTTCATACAAACTTCGGTGAAGAATGGTCGCATGATTGTCTGTTTCCATTATTTTATATTCCACAGTCCAGTTCTTTTTACCAGCCTGTTTCATTACATCATAAAGAGATCCTGCGTCTTTTACCATCACAGGATGTTCGTCTTTTCCTACAGAAACGTAAATAAATTTCTTAGTATTCTGGCTTTTGGAAAGCAATTGCGGAGCCTGTTTTAATAAGCTCTGATCGTCCCACCACAAACTTGGACTGATGATAAAATAGTTATTGAACATTTCAGGCTTTTTCAACAAGATTTCTGTTGCCAGAAGCCCTCCCAGTGACTGCCCGAATAGATATTTCTCTGTTGTTTTATACTGGCTTCCGATGTAAGGAAATAATTCTTTTTCCAGAAAATCAATAAACTTGTCTGAATGTCCTGTCGTAGGGTAATCTTTTTGTAAATCCTTAAGATCGGTATGAAAGGTAAAATCTCTTTTTCTGTCGATATTGGCAATTCCTACCACGATGGTTTCAGGCATTGCATACATTTGATTAAAGAACTGTACCAACCCAGAAACATGAATGAAGTCTTCATTCATTGAGCCATCCAGCAGATAGATCACCGGATATGACTTTGCTTTATCAAAACCCTGGGGAAGATAAATGTTTAAAGTTCTGTCTTCATTTAAGATTTTAGACTTGAGTGTCCTGACCTCTCCGATAGTCAACGGTTTTGCTTTTTCATTCTGGGCTAAAACCATGAATTGAAAGGCAAACAGCAGGCTACAGGCTATGAGAATCTTTTTAATCATTAATTTTCTGCTTTTAATTTATTTTAAATCTGCCCAAATGCTGTAATCAACAGTTTTGGTAGGAATCTGTTCTACATATTCAGAAAACGGTTCACATGGAAGAATAGCCTCTTTTCCTTCTCTTGCCAGCTGTTGATAGAGTTTGGTTCCTTCGGTTTTCCAATGGATCATTTCATCGGAAACATCACGGATAATTTTGGCAGGGCTTCCCACGATTAATTTTCTAGGTTCACATCTGAAATTAGCAGGAACAAAAGCCAATGCTCCGATGATGCATTCGTCACCGATAACTGCTTTATCCATCACTACGGAATTCATTCCTACAAGACAGTTTTTACCGATATGCCCGGAATGGATGATCGCTCCGTGACCAATATGGGCTGATTCTTCCAGGATGGTTTCTATATTCGGGAACACGTGAAGGGTACAGTTTTCCTGAACATTGGCTCCATCTTTAATGATAATTTTTCCCCAGTCGCCGCGGATCACGGCATTGGGACCGATATATACTTCTTCGCCGATTTCCACATTTCCGATGATCACGGCCTGCGGATGAATATAGGCAGAAGGTTTGATGATGGGACGGATACCGTGGTATGAGTAGATGTTCATAAAATTTTTTGTTAAAAATTTAATTTAACAATGTATCAATCTAACAGTTTACCAATGAGAAATTCTTCGAAAGGCTCATATCATAGGAATTGTTACATTGTTACATTTCTATATTGTTACATTATTGAAAAAGTTATACTTTTTCAATGACCATTGCATAGCCTTGCCCGACACCGATACAAAGGGTACACAATGCATATTTCTTATCTTGCTTCTGAAGTTCAATAGCAGCAGATCCAATGATTCTTGCTCCTGACACTCCCAGCGGATGGCCGATGGCAATAGCTCCTCCGTTTGGATTTACTCTTGAGTCATCATCTTTCAAACCTAAGCTTCTGGTCACGGCCAATGCCTGTGCTGCAAATGCTTCGTTCAGTTCAATGATGTCCATATCGTCCAGAGAAAGATTTAATCTTTTTAATAATTTTTGGGCGGCCTCTACTGGTCCAATCCCCATAATTCTAGGCTCTACACCAGCTACTGCAGATCCTAAAATCTTCGCTTTTGGTTTTAAACCATATTTTTTCACCGCTTCTTCACTTGCCAGGATAAGAGCTGCTGCTCCGTCATTCATTCCTGAAGCATTTCCTGCGGTTACGGTTCCTTCTTTTCTGAAAGCCGGACGAAGTTTTCCTAAACCTTCCATAGAAGAAGTAGGTTTAATGAATTCATCCTGATCAAAAATTTTAGGTTCACCTTTTTTCTGAGGAATTTCAACTTTTACAATTTCTTCCGCCAGTCTCCCAATTTGCTGAGCTTTTGTTGCTTTCTGCTGAGACCAAAGGGCAAATTTATCCTGATCTTCTCTGCTGATATTGTGCATATCTGCAAGATTCTCTGCTGTTTCTCCCATTCCGTCTACCCCGTACATTTCTTTCATTTTAGGATTGACAAAACGCCATCCGAAAGTGGTGTCAAACATCTGGCTGTCTCTTCCGAACGCAGCACCCGGCTTAGACATTACGTAAGGCGAACGGGTCATGTGCTCCACTCCACCTGCAATATAAATCTCACCTTCTCCCGCAGCAATAGAACGGAAAGCATTGGCTACCGCCGACATTCCCGAAGCACAAAGCCTGTTTACCGTTTCTCCTCCGATTTTGTAAGGAAGTCCAGCCAATAAAAGAGCCATTCTGGCTACGTTACGGTTATCTTCTCCCGCCTGATTAGCGCATCCGAAAATAACGTCCTCAATTTCCTCAGCAGGAACTTCAGGATTTCTGGCCATAACTTCTTTGATAACCACTGCCGCCAAATCATCAGCTCTTACTTCTGATAATCCGCCCTGTAGTTTTGAAATAGGAGTACGTATATAGTCAATTATATAAACATTATTTGCCATCTTAATTATTTAATTCAGAGTTATTTTTATGAAATATTAAAAAATTCATTAATTCCTTTTTTTGTAGATATTGTTCATATTTATTTTTAGCGGAGTCATAATATAAGTACGAAAAATAAAACGAACTGAATATTATAAATAAAAACATAATTGTAATGACAGTTAGTATTTTCCATATACTTTTAAGAATTAATAATAATTCTTGCTCTTTTGCTCCATCTAATTTTATAAATTGAAACAAGGGTGAATAATTGGCTAAAATTAAACTTAATACACTAATTAATATAATTGGAATATTATAATTTAGAATTGGTTTTGTTGGCTTATCCGTTTCAACAATTAGCATATTATAATTTAAATCTTCTAAACTTAAATTAACTAAATCACTTTGTTCAATTTTAAGATTATATGCATGAACTAATTTATAATGCATCCAATTTATAGATAAAAGATTCGGCTTATAGTCTGGTATAAGTAGTTTTAATTGTTTAATATCGTTAATTGAAAGTATAGTAATCTGGACTAAAAATATTAATACAATTATTCCTAGGGCTATAAAATTATAAATAGGTTTACCATTCATATTAATTATTAAAAATATGAACAATGAAATACCTAAACAAATAACAACTTTATTAGTAATCGATAACTTCTGGATACTTGACAAAATTATCCTCCTTCTGCTGTATTTATCAAAATCTATAAGATTCCTCATTATAATTCCGTTACTTTTTTTCCAATTTTATAGACGGTTCCGACGAATTTTGCGATCAGCTCATTGTTTTGATTGGTGATCTTGATGTCGTAAACGGCTGTTTTTCTGGTATCATTGACCAGAATGCTTTCTGCTCTGAAAACATCACCTTCTTTTCCGGCTTTGGTAAAATTGATGATACAATTCAGGGCTACGGCCGCATCTCCGGTGTTGTTGGACGAAAATGCCAGTGCAGAATCTGCAAAAGCGAACGTCACACCTCCGTGAACCGTTTTCAACCCATTGATCATCTCTTTCTTGATGGGCATTTCTATTAAGCAATAATTTTCTTTGACTTCGATCATTTTGATATTCATCCATTGGGAAAAATAATCCTGATCAAACATATAATCTGCAACTTGTCTCGGCGTCATAATTTTCTAATTTACCAATGTAACAGTGTAAAAATGTACCAATTATTGTTACACTGTCACATTTTTATATTGTTACATTTTACGAAGTAAAGGGCTTTGTCTGTACCTTTCTTCCTGATATTCTTCATAAAGATTTTGCAGGGTTTCGGAAATTTCTGAATAACCGATTTCTTTTCCCCATGCCAATAATCCTTTTGGATAATTGACTCCTTTCTGCATAGCCAGCTCAATGTCTTCCTCGTTAGCAACGCCTAATCTTTTGGCTTCTACAGCTTCATTGATCAGCATTGAAATAATTCTTAAAAATATTTGCTGATACAATGCATCGTCTTTCTGAGCTACAGGCTTTTCTGCTCCTTCACTGTAATCATAGAAACCTTTTCCCGTTTTTCTGCCGTGAAGTTTGGCTTCAGCCATTCTTTGCTGAAGCAGAGACGGTTTGTATTTCGGATCGTAGAAATAATCTTTGTAAACGGTTGTTGTTACTGCAAAATTCACATCCACACCAATAAGATCCATTAATTCAAATGGGCCCATTTTGAAGTTTCCAAGTGTTCTCATCGCTTCATCTACCTGTTCCGGCGTTGCTATATTTTCTTCAACAATTCTTAAACCTTCACCGTAATAGGGACGGGCAATTCTGTTGACGATAAATCCGGGAATGTCTTTGGCAATCACCGGCATCTTTCCCCATTCTTTCATGAGGCTATACATTTTTCCCGGTAATGATTTTTCTGTTAACAGGGATGGAATGATTTCAATCAATGGCATCAATGGAGCCGGATTAAAAAAGTGAATTCCGATGAAACGCTCAGGTTTCTTTAGTTCTGCCCCAAGAGAGGTGATAGAAATGGAGGATGTATTGGAACCGATAATACAGTCTTCGGAAACATAGGTTTCAAGTTCTGTAAATACTTTGGTTTTTATGTCTTTGTTTTCGATGATGGCTTCGATCACGAGATCGGAATCTTTCAGATCCTGTAAAGCTTCACCTTTAACGATATTGTTTCTGATTTCTGTAGCTTTTTCCTGAGAAATTTTAGCTTTATCCACTAATTTCTGAAGTGTTTTCTCTAAGCCTGATAATGCTTTATCAATCTGCGGAGCATTGGCATCGAATAAAACGACCTTGCATCCCGCTGTTGCAGCCACCTGAGCAATTCCTACGCCCATGGTTCCTGCCCCAATAATTCCTATATTCATTTTAATTTGTACAATGTATTTATGTAAAAAGTATTCATGTAAAAGCTAAAAAAACAAAAATGCATTCTTAACTTATTTTCAACCTAAGCCTGCATTAAAGTCATGAATACATTTTACATGAATACATTCATACGAAATTTATTTCCCTTTATAATCAGGTTTTCTTTTCTGTAAAAAGGCGTTTACCCCTTCAATGAAATCTTCTGTCTGTGCAGCTTCCTGCTGTAGATCAGCTTCTAATTCAAGCTGTTCTCTCAGTGTATTATTATAAGACTGAGCAAAGGCTTTTTTAGTTAATTTAATAGCAGCAGTTGGCATATTTGCCATTTTTCCGAGAATCTCCATGGATTTTGGAGCAAATTCTTCTTCAGTGAAAACCTCAGCGACCAAACCGTAAGATTTAGATTCTTCAGCTGACAGTCTTTTGCCTGTAAATGCTAAATAATTGGCCAATTGTCTTCCTAATAGTTTTGGAAGGAAATAAGTTCCACCCGTGTCAGGAATGAGTCCGATATTTGAAAAGGCCTGAGCAAAATAAGATTTGTCTACTGCTAAAACAAAATCACAAATCAGGGCAAGCATCGCACCTGCACCTACTGCAGGGCCATTTACCAATGCCACAACAGGTTTTTTACAACGCGTAATCTCTATAACCAGGGGATTGTAGTAATCTACTACAATCTTTCTGATGATATCGTTATCATGGTGCTCATTGCCCTGTACGAAAGCATCATCCAGGTTCTGACCGGAACAGAAAGCTCTTCCTCTTCCCGAAATCGCTACACATCTTACTGTAGGGTCTTCGCTGCATTCTTTAATGAAATCTTTAAGATCTGATAAAGATGGCTTTGTAAGCGCGTTCATTGTTTCCGGCTGATTGAGGTAAGCAATTTTCAGTTTTCCGTCAAAATGCGTTTCAATATCAAGTTGTGTATACATGGTTTAAATTTAAATTAAATGATTAAAAATTATATTGCCCTAATTTAACAATATAAAATAATGTGGCAATCTCTATAGTGTAACAATCTAACAGATTAACAATGTAACAATCAATAGTCTTGCATAACATTAAATAATCTAACAATATATCAATCTAACAGTGTAACAATTATTCCGACATTGGTAAACTATTAGATTGATACATTGGTACATTAATTAGTGGCATTTAAAATAATCAAACGGCTCCAGACAGTCTAAGCATTGATAAGAAGCCTTACACAATGTAGACCCGAATCTGCTGATCTGTTTTGAATTCATAGAGCCACAGCGTGGACATTTTTTCGGTTTTCCGATGTGATGTTCGTCTGCTCCTTTTTCGGGAGGTGTGATTCCGTACATACGAAGTTTTTCTCTCGCTTCATCCGTGATCCAATCTGTAGTCCATATCGGAAACATTTTAGTGACCACTTTGGCATCCCAGCCGTTTTCCCTCATGATCTTCATGATATCTTCCTCAATGGTGAACATGGCAGGACAGGCAGAATAGGTTGGCGTAATTGTTATTTCACAAGAATTCTCGCTTGTAACTTTAGCTTCTCTTACAATACCCAGTTCCACGATATTGATTACCGGAATTTCCGGATCGGGAACTAATTCTAATATTTCTAAAGGATCTTTCATTTTTAAAATGGACCAATTTATCAATCTAACAGTCTAGCAATTAATTGTTACATTGACAAACTGCTATATTGTTACATTCAAATATTTACCATGTGCATCCCGGATACGCTCTCTGCATATACTGCAATTCGCAAAGAATAAATCCAAAATATTCGGTATGGTATCCTGTTCTTGATTTAGGCTGCATAAAAGGATTTGCCGGATATTCCAATCCATACTCTGCAAAATCTTTTTGTGTGATGGCCAGGAATTTTTTGTACAGTTCATCTCCATCCGGAGCGATATTTAAAGCAATTAAATCATCCTCGCCATCTACTTTTGCAAATAAGCCTTTTGTATATTCCCAGATATTATCAAGAGATTTTACTAAACGCTCACGGCTTTCTTCTGTTCCCTGAGCAAAAATTTTCATCCAGGAAGAAGCATGAGTATAATGGTATCTCACCTCTTTCAAAGACTTTTGAGCCAAAGCGGAAAGTTCTTCATCGGCAGAATTTGATAATGCTTCATACATTAATTTCTGATAGACAGAAAAAACATATACTTTAAGAATGGTCTGAGCATAATCTTCATTAGGAAGTTCAACCCAATGGGCGTTTACATATTCGTGCTCGTATCTTAAGAAGGCTATATCATCTTCACTTTTACCGTTATCCGCCACTCTTGATGCATACACATAAAAGTTATTGGCTTGTCCCAATTCGTCCAGCGCGATGTTTGTCAATGCGATATCTTCCTCCAGATAAGGTCCTTCACCGCACCATGCAGACAGTCTCTGTCCCATGATGAAGCTGTCATCAGCAAACTTTAATAAATAATTATATAATGAATTCATTGTTTAATAGATTTCAGATTTCAGACACTAGATTTCAGATTAGACATTGTCTGGTATCTGATATCTCATATCTTAAAGTCTTTATTAATTACATATTTTTTACATCATTAGGAATATCGTAGAATGTCGGGTGACGGTATAGTTTGTCATCTGCCGGATCAAAGAAAGCTTCTTTATCTACTCCTTCTGACGTCACAATATATTTACTTGGAACTACCCAAACTGAAGTTCCTTCTTTTCTTCTGGTGTAAACGTCTCTTGCGTTCTGCAAAGCCATTTCTGCTGTTGGTGCCTGTACTATTCCTGCGTGTTTGTGGGATAATCCCGGTTTAGTCTGAATAAACACTTCCCACATATCTAAATTTGCCATAGTCAAATTATAAATTTAGCAATGTATCAGTGTAACAGTTTACCAATGAGATGCTTCGACGAGCTCAGCACGACAGTGATTGTTACATTTTTACATTGGTATATTGTTACATTATTATATTACTTCTTTTTGTTGTTTTTCTGCAAAAGCTATTGCTGCTTCTTTTACCCAAAGATTTTCCTGCTGTGCTTTTACTTTGGTTTGTAATCTTTTCTTATTACAAGGTCCATTTCCTTTTAAGATTTCCATAAATTCATCCCATGGAAGCTCTCCGAAATCGTAGTGCTGTCTTTCTTCATTCCACTTCAGATCTTTATCCGGAACGGTTAATCCTAAAAATTCAGCTTGAGAAACGGTAACATCGATAAATCTCTGACGAAGACTGTCGTTACTTTCTCTCTTTACTCTGTAATTCATAGAAATTTTAGAGTTTGGCGAGCTGTCGTCATTTGGACCAAACATCATTAAAGCCGGCCACCAGAAACGGTTTAACGAAGCCTGAGCCATTTCTTTCTGCTGTTTTGTCCCACGGCAAAGCGCCATCAGAATTTCATAACCCTGTCTTTGGTGAAAAGATTCTTCTTTACAGATTTTCACCATCGCTCTTGAATAAGGACCGTAAGAATTCCCCATTAGCATCACTTGGTTCATAATGGCTGCACCATCTACCAACCAACCGATGGCACCTATATCTGCCCAACTTAATGTCGGATAATTGAAAATACTTGAATATTTCGCTTTACCTTCCAACATATCTTCATAAGTAGCGTCTCTGTCTGCTCTGATAGTTCCGTTACCTAAAGTTTCAGTTGCGGAATACAGGTATAATCCGTGACCCGCCTCATCCTGAACTTTAGCTAAAAGAGCCATTTTTCTTCTCAATGAAGGTGCTCTTGAAATCCAGTTAGCTTCCGGCAGCATTCCGACAATCTCAGAATGGGCGTGCTGTGAAATCTGACGAACCAACAGTTTTCTGTAATCATCTGGCATTACATCTTTTGGTTCTACTTTATTCTCGTCGTGAACGTATTGAACAAATTTTTCTAAGTCCATTTCTTTTGTTTTTTGTATTAAAGTAAAATGTCGGGTGTACAATGTATTTTGATTTACTTTTTACATTGTACATTTTACAAAAAATTAAACGTCATAATTAAGCATCACCACATTCGTTGTCGGGTGACATTGACACGTCAGAACATAGCCTCTGGCTACTTCGTCTTCGGTAAGCGCGAAATTTTTCTCCATGAAAACTTCTCCTTCCAAAACCTGCGCTTTACACGTACAACAAACTCCTCCTTTGCATGCAAAAGGTACCGGAAGATTGTCTTTCAATGCTTTATCTAAGATACTCTCTTTTTTAGAATTAAGGTGGAACGAATATTCATCATCATCAATAATGACTGTTACCATACTTTCCAGATTGGCTATTGCCTTGAATTCGTCACTCATTTCCTCAGAGTTTTCATCGTCGGGAGCAGTGAAATATTCAAATAAAACCTGAATAGCAGGTACTTTTTTATCTTTCTTTAAATAATCAGAAATTCCTTTAATCATTTCTGCAGGACCACAGATGAAATAAGTAGATTCTTTTACATCGATCTCTGTATATCTTTCAAATAACTGCTCTAGCTTCTCAGCAGAAATCCTTCCTTCAAATACAGGATCTTCATGTTTTTCACGGCTTACCAGATAAATTACTTTCAGCCTACCGCTGAAATGCTCTACCAATCTATCAATCTCAGCTTTTTTCATCACATGATTCATGCTTCTGTTGCTGTAAAACAGATACGCTTTACTGTCCGGTTCCTGATAAAGGCTTTCTTTAATATTGGATAAAACAGGGCTGATCCCACTTCCCGCTGCTAAACCCACGTAGGTTTTCACATTGGTTGGGTGGTAAGAAGTATTGAAACCACCCATTGGGGGCATTACTTCTAGCACTTCGTCCATGTGAAGATGTTCATTGAAATATCCTGAAACTTTTCCACCTTCCAAAAGCTTCACAAGAACTTCCAGTGTGTTGCTTTTTTCACTCGGTGCGTTGCAGATAGAATAAGAACGTCTTTCTTCATTTCCATCGATCATCATACGGAAATTAAGATACTGCCCTTGCTTGAACCTGAATTTATCTTTCAGCTCCTCAGGAATTTCTACTGCTACGTTCACCGCATCAGAAGTATCTTTCTGAACCTTTACCGTTTTAAGTTTATAAAATGAATTCATTATTTTTTAAGTATTCTATTAATTTTTCCGCCTTCGCACTTCGGCAGGCTGTCCTGGGCATGGATTTTCACTTTTGTAGTAATTCCTACCCTCTTTTTTATTTCGTTTTCTATGTTTTTTCCAAAATTTCCGACAAAATTAAAATAATCATCGGTTCCTGTATTCATTTTTTCAGATTTCACCAATTCATCGTCAATTTCTACATCAATATCCAAAGCGACACACATCTGCTCTTTTTCAATTGGGGTAAGATAATAGTTTGGAACGACTCCCTTCACATATGAAAATGCATCTTCAATCTGGCTTGGATAAACGTTCACTCCTCTTACAATCAACATATCATCTGCTCTGCCTTTCAATGGTCTCATTTTAACCATGGTTCTTTTGGCATTGTCATCATAATAGAGACTTGTAATATCATTGGTCCAATAGCGTAAGAGCGGCATTGCCTTTTTCGTTAAAGTGGTAATCACCAAAACCCCTTCTTCCCCGAAAGGAACCGGTTCTTTAGTAATTGGATCTAAAATTTCAGGATAAAAATGATCTTCCCAAATGTAAGATCCTCCTTTCTCTTCAAAATCCTCCATGGATACCCCGGGACCTATGATCTCGCTTAATCCATAAATATTGGTAGCATGCAGGCCTAATCTTTCCTCAATATGGTTTCTGATAATTTCTGTCCAAGGCTCTGAACCTAAAACAGCATATTTTAAACTGATTTCTTCCGCAGTAATTCCTCTCTTGGCAAATTCATCAGCAATTGTCAGTGCATAAGACGGCGAACAGCATATTACTTCAGGTTTAAAATCAATGATCAGATCAACCTGTCTGGCCGTCATTCCTCCTGAAATGGGAAGAACGCTCATTCCTAGTTTTTCTGCTCCGTAATGAAGTCCTAATCCTCCGGTAAAAATTCCATATCCGTAGGCATTATGTAGCTGCATTCCCGGTCTCGCTCCGGCTGCATATAATGATCTGGCAACAACTTCACTGAAAAGATCTACATCTTCTTTTGTATAGCCCACCACCGTTGGCTTTCCTGTTGTTCCGCTGGAACAGTGAATTCTCTGTAGTTCATTTTTTGGAACGGTAAACAATCCGAATGGATAATTATCCCTTAAATCCTGTTTATAAGTTATAGGAAGTTTCGTAATATCTTCAATCGACCTTATATCTTGTGGAGATACTCCCAATTCATTAAATTTCCCTCTATAAAATTTTGATCTCTCTCCAAGATAGCCGACCAAGTCTGCTAAACGGCCAGACTGAAGCAGTCTCAACTGGTCGAGTTCTAAGTATTCAACTGAAAAATCCATATCCACTAACTAACATTTGTTAGGTGTAAATTTAAAAAGAATTTCTATGCTGGCCAAATTTTTATGATTTTTGTCATTTTTTGAATGATTCTAAATAATCGAATAGTAATTAGACGAGCTATTTCGTCCGTAAATAAGACAAATATTTAGAGTTGTATGAAAAGAATCTTTATTTGAAACATTAACATTTGTAAGGAGTTAAGAATAATTAGGAAAAATCAAAGATATTGTCATTCATACTGAAAAGAGCAACTATTAGGTCACGTCATTTCTGAATATCCTTGGCAAGGTTTTAAACCTTGCCAAGGATAAAAAATACGTTTTTCAGCACTAAACTTTCAGCTTAAAATGTAAACTTTGTGCACAAAGCTTTTGTGTCTTTTGTGATAAAACAATTATTGTTTCTGATTGCCCAACAACCCATAAAGAAGCTTAGCTCTTATCTCATCTGTAATTTCAGAAGTGGATTCCGTATTTCTTTTGAACCAGAAATATGAATTATTAAGAGTGTGAAGAATGAATCTTGTCGTAAAGGTCGGCGATTTCAGCTCCCAGTTTTCTGCTTCATAGATTTCGGAGATCAACTGCTCTACCTCTTCCTGATAGTTTTTGCGGAGCTCTATGAACTCAGGAAGTCTTTCTTCAAGATGCCGCCATTCATTGGAATAAATGTGGGTGACGTCACGGTTTTGAAGAACAACGGATAAATGTTTATCCAGAAAAAGGTTCAACTTATCTTTTGGAGCAATGTCTGTATTTTTCACTTCCTGGAGTTCATCAAAAAATTCCTGCGCAATTCCGAAACAAATCCATTCCAGGATTTCTTCCTTAGAACGGATATGAGCATACAGCGAGGCCGCTTTAATGTTAAGCTTCGTGGCAAGATCTCTTACCGAGCTACCCATATACCCTTTCTCTTTGAAAAGTTCTACGGCGACGTCTAAAATTTTCCTTTGTTTTTCTTTAAGCTCCATCTGGTAAAATGCAAAAGTAATTATTCTGAGGTTAATACGTTAATTTAAAGCTATGAATTTAAACACAGAAGGGGGAGTTTTGTTTGACCACCCCGTCAAATGGCAATTTGCCACCCCTCCGGCGGAGGGGAATTTTCGTTTAAGCTTATATAAAAAGCCGTTAATTACTAAAATTCTTCGTTCTCTCATTTTTAGTTTTCACGTAATCTGACGGTTTTTCCATTATTTTAAAATAAAAATGAATGAATCGGAAATTTTGTCAAGTTAATTTAACGTTAAAAATAAACAATCCGGAAACTTTGTCCATTTATTTTGTAAATTTAATAATTGAACAGTTTTTGCGATAAGCTAATCGATTAAATGATAAATAACTGATGACATTAAGAAATTGAGCCTTAAAATTTAGTTTCTTGATGTCTTTTAAAAACTGAACCACAAACAAATTATTACCAAAAACATAAAAAATATGAACTTAAACCAATATACTGTAAAATCACAAGAAGCCATTCAGGCGGCACAACAGACTGCTATGGAATTTGGCAATCAGAGTATTGAACCGCAACATATACTTGAAGGTATTTTTCAGGTAGATGAAAATATTTCGCCTTTCTTACTGAAAAAATCTGAAGCAGATGCCAGCTTGGTAAGAGAGCGCAATCGTGAAAATATTGAAAAACTTCCAAAAGTTCAAGGCGGTAACATCTATCTTTCCCAGTCTGCAAATAAAGTATTGCTGGACGCACCGAATGTTGCCAAGAAAATGGGTGACGAGTATGTAACGATTGAGCATTTATGGTTAACATTACTGGAAACCAGTTCTGAGGTATCCAAAATGCTTAAAGATATGGGTGTTACCAAAAGCCTTCTGGAAGGTGCTATAAAAGAATTAAGAAAAGGAAGCAAAGCTACTTCTGCAAGTTCGGAAGAGACTTATCAGTCCTTAAATAAATATGCTAAAAACTTCAACGAATTAGCAGCTGAAGGAAAACTGGATCCGGTGATCGGGCGAGATGAGGAAATCAGAAGGGTGCTTCAGATCCTTTCGAGAAGAACAAAAAACAACCCTATACTTATCGGGGAACCCGGTGTAGGTAAAACAGCCATTGCTGAAGGAATTGCACACCGTATCATTTCGGGAGATATTCCTGAAAACCTGATGGATAAAACCTTGTATTCATTGGATATGGGAGCTTTGATTGCCGGAGCAAAATATAAGGGTGAATTTGAAGAGCGTCTTAAATCTGTAGTAAATGAGGTGATCAAATCAGACGGACAGATCATTCTTTTCATCGATGAGATTCACACTTTGGTGGGAGCCGGAGGTGGTGAAGGAGCAATGGACGCTGCTAATATCCTGAAACCTGCTTTAGCGAGAGGAGAACTGAGAGCGATCGGTGCTACTACTTTGAATGAATACCAAAAATATTTTGAAAAGGACAAAGCATTAGAGAGACGATTCCAGAAAGTAATGGTGGAAGAACCGGATACCGAATCTGCAATCTCAATTCTAAGAGGGATTAAAGATAAATATGAAGCTCACCATAAAGTAAGAATCAAAGATGAGGCAATTATTGCTGCAGTGGAGATGTCTCAGAGGTATATTTCAGATCGTTTTTTACCGGATAAAGCGATTGACCTGATTGATGAGGCTTCTGCCAAACTGAGAATGGAGATTAATTCAAAACCTGAAGAGCTTGACGTTCTGGACAGAAGATTAATGCAGCTGGAAATTGAGCTGGCCGCTATTTCGAGAGAGGGCAACCAGACTAAAATTGATCATTTGAAAGAAGATATTTCAAAAATTTCTGAAGAAAGAAATGAGATCAATGCGAAATGGTTGAAAGAGAAACAAAAATCTGAGGATTTAACCCAGATCAAAAAAGATATTGAATCTCTTAAACTGGAAGCAGAAAAAGCTTCAAGAGCAGGAGATTATGCAAAAGTAGCTGAAATTCAGTACGGAAAGATAAAGGAGAAGGAAGATGCTTTGCAAAAACTGGAACTGGAGATGCAAAATCATCAGAATGAATTAATAAAAGAGGAAGTTACTTCTGAAAATATTTCTGAGGTAATTGCGAAATGGACAGGAATTCCTGTGACTAAACTGATCCAATCTGAAAGAGAAAAATTATTGAATCTTGAAGCAGAACTTCACCACCGTGTTGTTGGCCAGGATGAAGCGATTGGAGCAGTTGCGGATGCGATAAGAAGAAACAGAGCCGGATTGAGTGATGAGAAAAAACCTATCGGATCTTTCTTATTCTTAGGAACAACCGGAGTTGGTAAAACTGAGCTGGCCAAGGCTTTAGCGGAATATTTATTCGATGACGAGAATAATATGACCAGGATCGATATGAGTGAATATCAGGAAAGGCACAGTGTTTCAAGACTGGTAGGTGCTCCTCCGGGATATGTAGGCTATGATGAAGGCGGACAGCTGACTGAAGCAGTAAGAAGAAGGCCTTATTCTGTAGTTCTTCTGGATGAAATTGAAAAAGCGCATCCGGATGTTTTCAATACTTTGCTGCAAGTTTTAGACGACGGGCGTCTTACGGATAATAAGGGACGTGTGGTAAATTTTAAGAATTCAATCATCATTATGACTTCCAATTTAGGTTCACACCTGATTCAGGAGAATTTTGAAAATATTACAGAGGAAAACCAGGATGAGATTGTGAGTAAGACAAAAGATGAAGTTTTTGATCTTCTGAAACAAAGTCTGCGCCCTGAATTCCTGAACAGGATTGATGAAGTGGTATTGTTCCAGCCTTTAAGCAGAAAGGAAATCGGAAAAATTGTTCAGTATCAATTGAGAGGGTTCAATGAGATGCTAGGTAAACGAAACATTATCATGACTGCTACTCAGGACGCTGTAGATTATCTGATGAATAAAGGATATGATCCTGCTTTCGGTGCAAGACCTCTGAAAAGAGTGATCCAGCAGGAAGTTTTAAATAAATTATCAAGAGAGATCCTTGCAGGAACAGTGAATGACGGTGACAGGATTACTTTAGATTATTTTGAAGAAACTGGTCTGGTATTCAGACCTGCCGAACTATAAAAAGTTTTTTTCATATATATTATTTTTGTAAGTAAGTGGTGCAGCCCAATCTGCATCACTTATTTTTTTATTGATTTTTTATCATAATCATGTGAAATATTATTACATTTATCACTCAATAAAATTAATAACTAAAACAAAATCAGTATGAAAAAGTTAAAAAGAAGTTCATTGAAAACTATTTTAGGAGGAAAAATTGATTGCAGTTGCAACATATTAATTTATCCTGACGGCTCTACCAGCGGAACTTGCGCTACAGAACATTGTTCACAGATCGACATCAATTGCGGACAAATCGAATGCAGACCCAGCCTTATTGATTAACCTTTAAAATTATCATTATGAAAAAGTTAAAAAGAAATGATTTAAAGAAAATCAGCGGTGGTGTATCGGCTGAAATCATAGAATGCGACATCGATATGAATTGCCCCACAGGTCTCTGCTGTTCTACAGGAAATATTTGTAGGGATCGCAAAAAATACCCTTGCATTTAAGAATACAACCGGAGAAGAAAATCTCCGGTTTTTTATTTTTTATGAAATATAAATTAGTGGTCCGAAAGCAGAATACGATTATTATAGAATACAGCTACAGGGTTCCCAAATTATTTTGGGGACATATTGTTTTACAGCCTATCTTGCAATCCGTAAAAACACGGAAAATAAACAGGAAAAAACACATCCGTTTACCTTGAAATTTTTACGAGATTTGCACTACTAACTAACATTCTATTATAAAACTAACGTTATGAATACAACATCTACTTTAGAGGCGGGAGCATCTGATGACAATTCAGGTAAAAATACTATTACTATTGAGCTTGTTCAGAATTTGATCAACAATTATAGAAACAACCAGATGCAGGCGGTTAATAAAGAATTAGGAATTACTGATGCTCATGCCATTTGGTTTGATCTTCCTAAACTCAAAAAATTTATTGCCTGTATCGAAAGTGAAGCTCAGCAGGTAAACCCAGGGGTTTCTGAGGAAGATTTAGGGATCAGATTTTATTACGCAGCCTATCCAAAAGCGGAAGACTGGGCAATTATGGAAAGTCATCCGGTAGAAAAAGAATATGCAGAAAGACATACTCTGGTTATGGTCCCTACTTTAAAAAAAGAAGACGAAACAGGTGAATTCCTTAACTACGATTTCAGTCCACTTGAAGGAAAATCAGTATTAGCCATGGCAGGAAAAAAAAGCCAGCCAACTAAACCGGAAACGATTGCGGAAAACCATGGGACTTTATCTCCACCACATAATACAAATGCTGAACAATTTCCTTAATTAATAATTCATTTTTACCTTAATTTATATGACTGATTTTCAGAAGATACTTCAGGAGTCCCTTATCTGGGTAGAAGGACTCGCTGCCATTATATCGCTAATTTACTATAATCGTAGTAGTAAAGACGATTATTGGAAGTACTTCTCTTTTTATCTTATTCTTATGTTTCTGTGTGAGGTCATGGGAAAGTGGGGATACTTATTTATAGAATACGATAAACCGAAATTTTTCAATTATTTTGTAATTCCCATTGAGTTTCTTTTTTTTTATTGGCTTTATGCAGCAAAATCATTAGAGAAGCCAAAACTTTTTTATGCCTTATCATTCCTTTATTTATTGTCATTTTTACCCAGTGAAATATTTTTTACTACAAAAAAAATAATTTTCTCTTTCAATTATACATTTGGGTGTCTTATACTGATGGTTTTGGTTATTATGGAATATTATAAACAGATCAATTCCACTGAAATTTTAAACTTCAGCAAAAATAAAATGTTCTATATCAATCTGGGAGTTACCTTATTTTATATAGGAACCCTGCCATTCTGGACATTTTTCAGCCTTTTAGCTAAGTATAAAGAATTATGGGATATGTATTTTAATTATTTTCTGGTATCCGGAATTATAATGTATCTTTTATTTTCAATTTCATTCATATGGGGAAAACGGAGCTCATAATAACCATTATACTATTCAATATTTTTTTTGTATTGTTCGTCATTGCCGTGATGATTTATATCCGTAAATACAAACAGCGCAAAAGAGAGTATATGAATGAAATTGAAATAAAAAATGAAGTTCACCAGCGTGAACTCCTGGCGACCCAGCTTGAAATTCAGCAGGCTACCATGCAGCAGATAGGCCGTGAACTTCATGACAATATCGGCCAGAAACTGACATTGGTAAGCCTTTATACACAACAGCTCCTTTATGAAAACAAAGTACCGGAAGTGAGTGAAAGGATCGACCAGGTTTCACAGATCATCAACCAGTCCTTACAGGATCTCAGAAGCCTTTCCAAGACGCTCACAGATGACAATATAAATCAAAAGGAAATTGTAACTTTAATCCAGGAAGAGGTAGACAATACCAATGCTTTTAAAAGATGCCATGTAACTTTTGAGCATAATTTTAAACAGCTTGACCTTGGATTTGTGCATAAAAATGTTCTCCTAAGAATTACGCAGGAATTTATCCAGAACAGCATCAAACATTCCGGCTGCAAAAATATTTTTATTAAACTGAACACTTCGGAGGAGATACTCTGGGAACTCGACCTCAGGGATGACGGTACAGGCTTCGACAGCAACGATATAAAATCCAACGGCATCGGCCTTACGAATATGAAAAACAGGGCCGCCATTATAGGTGCCGATTTCAGTTTTGAAAGCAGGAAAAATGAAGGAACTACACTTAATATTATCTTAAAAAAACAGCCATGAAAAAAACTATCGTGATCGTTGATGATCACATTCTTATCGCCAAGGCACTGGAAGGAATCATTGGAAATTTCAGTGAATTTGAGGTGATCTATGTCTGTGAAAACGGCCAGGACCTCATCCAAAAACTTGAAGAAAACAGTACCATTCCGGATATTATCCTGTTAGACATCAGTATGCCGATCATGGACGGCTTTGAAACAGCAGTCTGGCTTTCGAAACATCATCCGGATATCAAAGTGATGGCTTTAAGCATGCAGGGTGATGACAACAGTGTGATCAAAATGATTAAAAACGGCGCTAAAGGTTATTTACTGAAAAATACTCATCCAAAGGATCTTGAAACAGCATTAACGAAATTAAGCTCCGATGGATTCTTCTATCCCGAATGGGCCTCAAAGATTATTTTTTCCAACCTTAACAAAGATAAAGAAACTGAAACTACCGTAAGAATTTCAGACCGCGAAAGAGAATTCCTGAAATATACCGTAACCGAACTGAGCTATAAGGAAATAGCAGACAGAATGTGCTGCAGTCCCAGAACTGTTGAAAGCTACCGTGACCAGCTGTGCGATAAACTGGACCTAAAAACACGTGTAGGACTGGCTGTTTTTGCCATTAAAAATGGGTTCGCCGGCTAACATGAATGGCATTAAAAATATAAACCATATTTCGCACTAAGTATAATTTTTTTCAAATAAAAAAAATCATATAGTAAATATTTAAACACACAATAGTGATATGATTAAAATTCAACAAAATAAAGAATTAAATATATAATATTTAACAACAACACTGTTTCTTTATATAATAAACAAATATTTGTAA
>Ga0308164_10001097_pt1 | contig 34298 bp, 32 predicted proteins | sample PhyTR2_FD_201031 | JGI IMG/M metagenome (GOLD analysis project Ga0308164, IMG submission 201031) | Phyllosphere microbial communities from UC Gill Tract Community Farm, Albany, California, United States - DLSLT.R2 | ecosystem: Host-associated > Plants > Phyllosphere > Unclassified | place: USA... | reverse complement strand
CAACCGCTTAGCGGCTGTAGATGCCCATGGCGGGGAAGAAGAATGCGATTTCCTGTGCAGCGGTTTCGGCTGCGTCGGAACCGTGCACCGCGTTGGCGTCGATGCTGTCGGCGAAGTCGGCGCGGATAGTGCCCTTCTCGGCCTTCTTCGGGTCGGTGGCGCCCATCAGGTCGCGGTTCTTCAGGATCGCGCCTTCGCCTTCGAGGGCTTGCACGAAGACCGGGCCGGAGATCATGAAGCTGACCAAGTCCTTGAAGAAGGGACGTGCCGAGTGCACGGCGTAGAAGGCTTCGGCTTCGGCTTGCGACAGCTGGGTCAGGCGGGCAGCCACGACCTTCAGGCCGGCGGCTTCGAAGCGCGCGACGATCTGGCCGATGGCGTTCTTCTTGACTGCGTCGGGCTTGATGATGGAGAGGGTGCGTTCGATAGCCATGATTTACTGGATGTTCCTGTTTTGGATGTCGGAAAGGATTTTGCCAACTCGGCAAAACCCGCGATTTTAACCCGGACGTCAAGCCACGTTTCGTGGCTCGTCCGACTCAGCGTTTGCGCCCGCGCGCCCCGCCTGCCGGCTTGTTGCGTTTCTCGTCCAGCCGCTGGCGCTTGAGGCTGTCGGCACCGATGTAGCCGACCGCGGTTTTGAGCGGATCGGGCTGGCCGTCTTCCCTGGCGCCCTTGGCGTCCTGGGCCGCGGCGACCCGCTCGGCGTTCTTGTAGCCGCCTCGCGGGCCGGCGGGCCGCACCGGATTGGCGGGTGCCGCAGCGCCCTGCCCGCCCCGGCCGAAGACGCCGAAGATGCGGCTCGGCGCCGCGCCACGCGCACCGCCCTCGCGGCGCTTGTCCACCGGCTTCTCGATGCGCGGCGCGCGAGGCACGCCGGCGGCTTCCATCAACGAGGCGATATCGCGCTCGTCCAGCTCCATGAATGCACCGCGCTTGAGCCCGCGGGGCAGCTGCATGGCGCCGTAGCGGATGCGGATCAGCCGGCTGACCGCATGGCCCACCGCTTCGAGCATGCGGCGCACTTCGCGGTTGCGGCCCTCGGAGATGGTGACGCGGTACCAGGTGTTGGCGCCCTCGCCTCCGCCATCCTCGATGGAGCCGAACTGCGCCATGCCGTCTTCCAGCCGGACGCCGTCGAGCAGCTTCTGCTTTTCCTCGTTGCTCAGCGCGCCCAGCACCCGCACGGCGTATTCGCGCTCGAGACCGAAACGCGGGTGCATCAGCCGGTTGGCGACTTCGCCGGAGCTGGTCAGCAGCAGCAGGCCTTCGGTGTTCAGGTCGAGCCGGCCGACCGACTGCCATTTGCCGTCGCGCAGACGCGGCAGGCGACGGAAGACGGTGGGGCGGTTCTGCGGATCGTCGTGGGTGACGACCTCGCCAGCGGGCTTGTGGTACGCAATGATGCGTGGCGGCGGCGGGTCGATCCGCACATGGATCGGCTTGCCGTTGACCTTGATGCGGTCGCCGTACTGGATGCGCTGGCCGACATGCGCCGGCTCGTTGTTGACATGGATGCGGCCTTCCTCGATGAGCTTTTCCATCTCGAGGCGGGAGCCCAGTCCGGCCTGGGCCAGCACCTTGTGCAGTTTGGGCGAATCCTGCTGCGGCTGGAGCACGCGCTTGGCGGGTGCGGCCTCCGGTTCGTCGACTGCGTCGCCGGCGACTTCTTCGTCGAATCGGCCGGAAACGATGTCGCCCAGCCGGGTGGCTTCGGCGGCGGCGGATTCAGGTTCGCCGACAGGTGCCGGCTGACCGGGTGCATCGCCGTTCGGCAGGTCGTCTTCGGGCGTGGGATGGTTCATGGCGTGGCCTCGGGGTCTTCGGCGCCGTCTGCCGGCGCGGGTGCCCCTTCGATGGGGTCGGGTGTGAGTTCGGATGCGGAATCGCCGCTTTCGGCAGCCTCCGCGGGGACGGGTGTCGACGTTTCGGCGGCAGCCGTGTCGACGTTTGATTCGGTAGCGGGTTCGGGCGGCAGGTCGTCGATCGACAGGCTGCCCTGCAGCAGGTCGCCGCCCTGCTCTTTCAGGGCGTTGCGCAACGCCTTTTCTGCAGCCGCGCCGTCGGCCAGCGGCAGCTGGTCGAGAGAGGCCAGGCCCAGGTCGTCCAGGAATTGTTTGGTGGTGGCGAAAAGCGCCGGCCGGCCCACCGTCTCGCGGTGGCCGATGACTTCGATCCAGCCCCGGTCTTCCAGCTGCTTGACGATCAGGCTGTTGACCACCACGCCGCGGATGTCTTCCATGTCGCCACGCGTCACCGGCTGGCGGTACGCGATGATGGCCAGCGTCTCCAGCGTGGCGCGGCTGTAGCGCGGCGGCTTCTCGGGATGCATGCGGTCGAGGTACTCGCGCATCGCGGGGCGGCTCTGAAAACGCCAGCCGGTCGCCACCTGCACCAGCTCGACGCCTCGCTGCGTCCAGTCGGTCCGCAGGTCTTCCAGCAATTGGCGCACGGTATCCGCCGCGATGCCGTCGTCGAACAGCAGGCGCAGCTCGCGCAGCGGCAATGGCTGGGGCGAGCAGATCAGGGCGGTTTCGAGAATGCGCTTGGCATCCGCCGTGTTCATGGATCGGGCGCTTTCGGCTGACGTTAAGAGTTCGGGTGGCGGCGCCCGGAAGGAACCGGGTGCCGGGGCGTCGCAGCGACGAGGCAGCGGCGCGAGAATGCCGGCGGCGGTGCGCCGTGGCGTGGGTGCCGCGCCCCGGCGCCCCAGGCGGAGCGCCTAGGCGGGCTGAGGCGGATTGTAAGCGAGGCCCCACGCGTCGAGCGCGCCCAGCAGGTCGGCAGGCGGCGGCGCTTCGAACGCCATCGGCCGGCCGTCCGAAGGATGGGCGAAAGCCAGCCGGAACGCGTGCAGGGCCTGGCGTTGCATGCCGGCGGCGGGTTGTCCGCCGTAGAGGGTATCGCCCACCAGCGAGTGGCCGATGGACGCCAGGTGCACGCGGATCTGGTGCGTGCGCCCGGTGTACAGCACGCACTGCACCCAGCAGCCCTCCTCGGCGTTGTCCAGCAGCACGAATCGCGTGCGGGCGGTCTTGCCCGACTGGCGTGCCAGGTCGACCACGGCCATGCGCAGACGGTTGCGCGGATCGCGGCCGACAGCGGCCTCGATCTCGCGCTCTTCCGGACCCACCCAAGGCCGATGCGCCAGCGCCAGATACTGCCGGCTGACATCGCGTGCCGCGATTGCCTGCACCAGGGCGTCCATGGCCCGGCGGGTGCGCGCCACCACCATCAGACCGCTGGTGTCCTTGTCGAGGCGGTGCACGATGCCGGCGCGCGGCAACATGCTGGCCGCCGAATCGCGCGCCAGCAAACCGTTGAGCAGCGTGCCGCGCCAATTGCCCGGCGCCGGGTGCACCACCAGACCGACGGGCTTGTTCACCACCAGCAGGTCGTCGTCTTCGTAGACCACGTCCAGCGCCATCTCCTCGGGCAGAAAGGCCTGGCTTTGCGGCGAGGGACGCAGATCGATCAGCAGGCGGTCGCTGGCACGCACCTTGGAAGAGGCCTTGGAGACGACTGCGCCGTTCAGGCGCACGTCGCCCGCCGCGATGCGTTGCTGCAGATAGCTGCGCGAAAACTCCGGCGCGGCGATGGTCAGCGCGCGGTCGAGCCGTTCGCCGTGCAGGGTGACGGGTACCGAAAAGTCGCGCGATTCGGCGGCGGCATCGCCAATCTCCGACTCGCCGTCCGACTCGGGTTCGTCGTCGAGCGGCAGCGCCCCCTGGGGCGGTGCGGTATCCGTACTGGCTGGCGTGGGGTGCGCCGATATAATCCCGGAGGTTTTTCTCAAGAGGTGGCCCGTAATGCGTCAGGTGAAATTATCGTTGGTGCCCACCCGGGCTGGCCGGGCTGCACGGAATGGCGCGCTGCTGCTGACGGCAGCCGTGCTCGTCGGCCTCGCCGGCTGTGCCTCCAAGACCGAGGACCAGACGGCCGGCTGGAGCCCGAACAAGATCTACGCGGAAGCCAAGGACGAAGCGGCTTCCGCCAACTACGAAAAAGCCGTACCGCTGTACGAGAAGCTCGAAGGCCGCGCGGCCGGCACGCCGCTGGCCCAACAGGCCGAACTGGAAAAAGCCTACGCCCAGTACAAGGCCGGCCAGCAGGTACAGGCCACCGCCACCCTCGACCGCTTCATCAAGCTGCACCCCGCCAGCCCCGCCCTGGACTACGCCTATTACCTGAAGGGCCTGGCCAACTTCAACGACGACCTGGGCCTGTTCTCCTTCATCTCGAAGCAGGACCTGTCCGAGCGCGACCAGAAGGCCGCCAAGGATTCGTTCGAGAACTTCAACCAGGTGGTGACCCGGTTCCCCGAGTCCAAGTACGCGGCCGATGCGCGCCAGCGCATGACCTACATCGTCAATTCGCTGGCGCAGTACGAGGTGCATGTGGCCCGCTACTACTACAGCCGCGGGGCGTACGTGGCGGCCATCAACCGCGCACAGATCGCCATCGCGGGCTACACCGGGGTGCCGGCGACCGAAGAAGCGCTGTTCATCCTGATGCAGTCCTACGACAAGCTCGGCATGAACGACCTGCGCGACGACACCAAGCGCGTCATGGCCGCCAACTACCCGGAAAGCTCGCTCATCGACGGCGGCGTGAGGAAGTCCACCGACCCGTGGTGGAAGGTCTGGTAAGACTGCGCTGAACCTCGTTCGAGGCGCGCGCTGCCGGCGCCTCACCAGTCGTCGAAACCGGGCGATTCCTCGAAGCCGCAAGCGGTCGGGGGACGCAGTTCAGCCAGTGCTTCGGCGAATTCTTCCGCGCTGTGCAGACGGCGCATCGGCGGCAGGCCCGCCAGCAGGCGGCGCCCGTAGGGCATGCCGGTGAGGCGGGTGTCGCCCACCACCAGAATTCCCCGATCGTCTTCGCGCCGGATCAACCGCCCGGCGCCCTGCTTGAGCGCCACGGCCGCTTCCGGCACGAAATAATCCTTGAATGCGCTGCGGCCCGACTGTTCCAGCCGCTGCGCCCGGGCCTCCACCAGCGGATCGTGCGGCGGCGGGAATGGCAGCTTGTCGATCACCACCAACTGCAGCGCGTCGCCGGGAACATCCACCCCCTCCCAGAAGGATGCCGACGCCACCAGCACGCAACCCGGCCGTCCCTGGCTATCGCCTTCGCGGAAACGCTCCAGCAGCAAGGCCCGGGCTCCCTGGCCCTGCACCAGAACCTCGATTGCCCCATGGGCGCCGAAATGCTTCTGCAACGCTTCGCCGACCGTGCGCAGCGCCCGCAGGGTGGTCGTGAGAACCAGGGTCCGGCCGCCCAGCGTTTCGACCGCGCCCGCCACCATGCGCGCGAGCGCGGCCGGATGGCCGGGATCGGCAGGCTTCGGCAAGTGCGCGGGCACATAGACCGCCGCCTGCGTGGCGTAGTCGAAGGGGCTGTCGACCCGCAGGATGCGCGCATCCTGCAGGCCGCAAGGCTCGGTGAACCAGCTCAGCCGCGGGTCGTCTCCCAAAGTGGCGGAGGTGAAGATCCATGCACGCTGCCGCTCCACCGACACCGGCTTGTCGGCGGCTGCTCCCGGAGGCCCGGCGCTTTGCGGCGAGGGCACCACATGATCGTCCTCGTAGGGCGGAGGCTCCGACCCCGCGGTGGCGGACGGGCCGCCTGCGTCGCCGTCTTCGGGCGCCAGGCCCAGCAGGCGTTCGCGGACGGCCCGGGCGATGTCGAGGGGCGACTCCACCAGCCGCAAATGGCTGGCGGTGACATCGGCCCAACGAACGCATCCGGGCGCGCATTCGCTGGCGAACCGCACGGCTCGACGCCGCAGTTCCTGGGCGCGTTCGCTCAGGCGGAGGAAATCCGGCGCAAGCTCGCTGACCGTTTCCAGGGCCACCTGCGACAGCGACAAAGCGCTGTCGATCTCGCGCAGAGAGGCCCCCCACGCGACCAGGTCGACGCCTTCGGGTTCGACCCCGCTCCAGCGCAGCTTGCTGCCGGCAAACGCCTGGCCGGCCGACAGCCGCAGGTCCCGTGCCGCCCGGTCTAGCGCGGCGGCGAGACGCGGCCATTCGGCCAGGCCGCGTGCCAGTTGCAGTCCGGCGGCGAGCAGGTCGCGCGAAAAATCGATGATCTGCGCGCTGCCCAGCTGCAGCCCCAGGAACTGCACGCCGGTTTCGTTGAGCTGATGCGCCTCGTCGAAAACCGCGACCCGCACGGTCGGCAAGAGTTCGGCCATGCCGGACTCCCGCACCGCCATATCGGCGAAGAACAGGTGGTGATTGATGACGACCACGTCGGCGGCCAGCGCGTCGCGCCGGGCGACATTGACATGGCAGTTGCGGAATTTCGGGCACTGTGCGCCCAGGCAGTTGTCGCGGGTCGAGGTGATGAGCGGCATGACCGGCGAGCGCTCGTCGAGACCTGGCATCTCGACCAGATCTCCGGTGCGCGTGGCCTGCGCCCAGGTTTCCACCTGCGCCAGCATGCGCACCACGCTGCGGTCCCCGCCGCCGTCGGACTGCCGCGCCACCTCCAGGCGTTGCAGGCACAGGTAGCTGCCGCGGCCCTTCAGCAAGGCGGTGCGCAAAGGCAGGCCCATGGCTTGCACCAGGCGCGGCAGATCGCGCGAAAACAACTGATCCTGCAAGGTCTTGGTAGCGGTGGAGAACAGCACCTTCTCGCCGCTCAGCAGCGCCGGCACCAGGTACGAAAACGTCTTGCCGACGCCGGTGCCGGCCTCGGCCACCAGCACGCCGCCGTCGACGATCGTCTCGGCCACGGCCAGCGCCATGCGCCGCTGGCCGTCGCGCGGGCGGAAATGCTCGGTCGCTCGCGACAACCAGCCGCCGGGCGCAAACGCCTCGTCGACCGCCGCGACCAGGCCGGCCGCCGCGGCGGATGGCTGCGATTCGCTCACGCCGCCACCGTCGGGTGAAAGGACAGGCCGGAGCCGGGGACGCAGGGGACGTGGGAGGAGTAAAAACGCATGAGCAAAACTGAACGCGCCGTCAGAAGGCGCGCCCGATGATAAAGTCTGCGCCGCCCATGTCCTCTCAATTCCGTCTCGCCGGTGCCACCGGTATCCACCAGGGCGACCGCGCGTATCAGCAGGATCGCGTCGCACTGCTTTCCCATCCCCGCTTCAACGGCTGCCTGCTGGGCATCGTGGCCGACGGCATGGGTGGGCGCAGCGGCGGCCGCAAGGCCTCCGACCAGGTCATCCTGACGGCGCAACAGCTTTTCGAGCAATACGTGCCCTACGTGGAGGCGGCTCCGGCCCTGCTGCGCCGCATCGCCGAAGAAGCCCATCTGGTCATCGGCCTGATCGCGCTGTCGGCCGAACAGGAGCCGCACAGCACGCTTGCCGCATTTCTCATCAATCCGCGTGGCGACTGCCACTGGGTGCATGTGGGCGATTCGCGTGTCTACCATTTCCGCCGGCACGATCTGGTCGCACGCACCAGCGACCATTCCTATGTGCAGGGGCTGGTAGACCGCGGCGAGATCACCGAGGCCGAGGCGCAGATCCACCCCAAGTCGAACATCCTGATGGGCTGCCTGGGCACCCCGGAGCCGCCGCCGGTCACGCTGTACAGCATCGACAGGCTGGAGCCGGGCGACATCGTGATGGCCTGCAGCGACGGCTTGTGGCATTACTTCGAAAGTCACGAGATCGGCTCGGCGCTGGTCGACCTGACGCCGCGCGAGGCCGCCCAGGCCCTGGTGTCTGGCGCCCGCCGGCGCGCCCGGGGCGGCGGCGACAACCTGTCCCTTGCACTGGTCCGCATGGAGCCGCCCGAAAAAGTGGCCGCGCCCAAGGCAGCGGTCCTGCCGGTACTGCCACCGATCCAGCGCCGCTGAGGGCTGGCAGCGCTCCGGCGGAGCCAAGACCAAATCAGTCCAACTCAGGGAGTCCGGACCGTCGGTGATGCCGGACCCGGCGTCGCCGGCAAAGGCTGCGCCGGGGTTTCGTCCTTGCGCTGTTCGGCACGGCGCGCCTGCGCCGCACGCCGCTCGGCTGCTGCCCTCTGGCGCTCTTCGAACTGCGCACGATTGGCCGGCGCCGCGGCCGCACGTTGCGCCTGATCGGCCACTGCCTTGTCGTGCGCCACCTGAGCGCTGCTCCGATTGGCCTGGGCGCGCGCGACGTTGCCCGGCTGGGCAGCTTCGCGCTCGGCGTTGCGCCGGTCGAGGTCGGCCTGGCGCTGGGCCTGCGGCACGGCAGCCTGGGCACGTTCTTCCGTCCGCGCACGGTCTTTCAGGGACTGCTGACGCTGCTCTTCCACCCGCGCCAGCCGCTCGCGTTCCTGGCGCTCACGCTCGCCCGCACGCACGGCGACATCGCGATGGTTCAGGTCGGCCAGCTGCGGCCGATAACTTTCCCGCACCGACAGCAGGCAGCTGTTGACGATAAATCGCTGGTAACACGCGGCCTCGGCGGCAGCCTGGCCGGCGGTCAGACGGCTGCGCTCGGCCTGGATGTCGGCAAACAGGCGTGCAGCGACTTCGGGCTCGATCGGCTCCGAACGATCGCGGATGGCCGAGGGAATCTCGGGCATCGGCAGGCTGCTGCAGGCCGCGACGACAGCGGTGACAGCGACGGCGGCCGCGACGGCCAGGGATCTCGAGAAACTCATGTGATCGCAGTATTCACCACGCGCCGCTCCAGCGCCAGGAACTCGGCCGATTGCATCTCGGTCAGGCGCGACACGGTACGGGGAAACTCATGGGACAGAGGTCCTTCGGTGTACAGCTCTTCCGGCGGCACCGCGGCCGACAGGATGAGCTTCACCCGCCGGTCGTACAGCACGTCGATCAGCCAGGTGAAGCGACGCGCCTCCGACGCCATGCGCACCGGCATGTGCGGCACGTTGGACAGGAGCAGCGTGTGGAACTGCGTGGCGATTTCCAGATAGTCGTTCTGCGAACGCGGCCCGCCGCACAAGGTGCGGAAGTCGAACCACACCACGCCCCCGGCGCGGCGCCTGGCCTCGATCTCGCGGGCCTCGATGTGCAACACCGGGCTCTCGTCCTGGGTCTCGGCCAGGCGGTCGAACGCCTGGCTCATCGCAGCGTCGGCCTCCGGGCCGAGCGGCGTGTGATAGAGCTTGAGCATCTCCAGCGTGCGCCGGCGGTAGTCGGTGCCGTTGTCGACGTTGACCACTTCCATGCGCTCGTTCAGGAGCGCGATGGCGGGCAGGATGCGGTCGCGGTGCAGCCCGTCGGGGTAGAGACCGTCGGGCTTGAAATTGGAGGTGGTGACGAAGCCGACGTTATGGTCGAACAGCGCCACCAGAAGGCGGTGCAGGATCATCGCGTCGGTGATGTCCGCCACGTGAAATTCATCGAAGCAGATGAGGTGGTAACGCTCGGCCATGCGCTTGCCGAGCTCGTCCAGCGGATTGACCGTGCCCTGCAGGCCGGCCAGTTCACGATGCACTTCCCGCATGAACTCGTGGAAATGCAGGCGCACCTTGCGCTCGATCGGCACGGCGTTGAAGAAGCAATCCATCAGGAAGCTCTTGCCCCGCCCTACCCCGCCGTACATGTACACGCCGCGCGGGATGGCCGGCTTGCCGCCGAACAGGCGGCGCAGCAGGCCGCCTCCGTTGCCGCCGAACGCGGCCCACTCGTCGGCGCAGCGCTGCAGCGCGGCGACCGCGCGCAACTGCGCGGGGTCGGCCACGAAGCCCCGGACTTTTAATTCAGCCTCGTAGGCTTCGCGGACTTTCACGCTCAGAAGTTCAGCGTGCGCTTGTCGACCGCCAGAGCCGCTTCCTTGGTCGCTTCGGACAGCGACGGGTGGGCGTGGCAGATGCGGGCGATGTCTTCGGCGCTGGCCTTGAACTCCATCGCCACGACGGCTTCGGAGATCAGTTCGCTGGCCGACGGGCCGACGATGTGCACGCCCAGGATTTCATCGGTCGTCGCATCGGCGATGAACTTGACGAAGCCGGTGGTGTCGCCCAGTGCGCGAGCGCGGCCGTTGGCCAGGAAGGGGAACGAACCCGCCTTGTAGGCCACGCCGTCGGCCTTGAGCTGCTCTTCGGTCTTGCCGACCCATGCGATCTCGGGGCTGGTGTAGATGACCCAGGGCACGGTGTTGAAGTTGACGTGGCCGTGCTGGCCGGCCATGCGCTCGGCAACCGCCACGCCTTCTTCCTCGGCCTTGTGCGCCAGCATCGGGCCGCGCACCACGTCGCCGATGGCCCATACGCCCGGCAGGTTGGTCTTGCACTCGTCGTCGACCACGATGGCGCCGCGCTCGTCGAGCTTCAGGCCGACGGCTTCGACGTTCAGGCCGATGGTGTTGGGCACGCGGCCGATCGAGACGATCAGCTTGTCGGCGTCCAGTGTCTGTGCGGTACCCTGGGCGTCGGTGTAGGCGATGGACACACCGGCGTCCGACGCCTTGATCTCGCCGACCTTGACGCCGAGGTTGATCTTCAGGCCCTGCTTGTCGAAGGCCTTCTTGGCTTCCTTGGCGACCTGCTGGTCGACCGCACCCAGGAACGTGGGCAGGCCTTCCAGAATGGTCACTTCGGCGCCCAGGCGCCGCCACACCGAACCCATTTCCAGGCCGATGACACCGGAGCCGATCAAGGCGAGCTTCTTGGGCACGGCGCCCAGGCGCAGCGCGCCGTCGTTCGACAGCACGTTGACTTCGTCGAACGGCGTGCCGGGCAAAGCGCGGGCGTTGGAGCCGGTGGCCAGCACGACTTGCTTGGCGCTCAGGGTTTCTTCCTTGGTGCCGGTGACCTTGATCTCGTAGCCGCCTTCGGAAGCCGACACGAACGAGCCGCGGCCATGGAAGAAGCTGATCTTGTTCTTCTTGAACAGATAGAGGATGCCGTCGTTGTTCTGCTTGACGACGGTGTCCTTGCGGCCGATGAGGGTCGGCAGGTCGAGTTCGACGCCCGACACCTTCACGCCGTGTTCGGCCAGGTGCTTGTGCGAGAACTCGAAGTGTTCGGACGACTGCAGCAGCGCCTTGGAGGGGATGCAGCCGACGTTGGTGCAGGTGCCGCCGGGAGCGGGGCCGCCGGACGCGTTCTTCCATTCGTCGATGGCCGCGACCTTGAAGCCGAGTTGTGCCGCGCGGATGGCCGCGATATAGCCGCCGGGGCCGCCGCCGATGACGATGACGTCGAATTGTTGGGACATGAGAATTCCTTGGAGACCGATGTGAGAAGGCCCCGGGTCACGCAGCGCGCGCCCGGGAGCGTGCACTGCGGCGCGGGGCCGACAGTTGGGCGATTAGATGTCGAACAGCAGGCGCGACGGATCTTCCAGCGCATCCTTCATGGCGACCAGGCCCAGCACGGCTTCACGGCCGTCGATGATGCGGTGGTCATAGGACATCGCCAGGTAGTTCATCGGGCGGATGACGATCTGGCCGTTCTCGACGACGGCGCGGTCCTTGGTGGCGTGCACGCCCAGGATGGCCGACTGCGGCGGATTGATGATGGGGGTGGACATCATCGAGCCGAAGGTGCCGCCGTTGGAGATGGAGAAGGTGCCGCCGGTCATGTCGTCGATGCCCAGCTTGCCTTCCTGTGCCTTCTTGCCGAATTCGGCGATCTTCTTCTCGATGTCTGCGAAGCTCATCTGGTCTGCATTGCGCAGGATGGGCACCACCAGGCCGCGCGGCGAGCCCACGGCGATACCGATGTCGAAGTAGCCGTGGTAAAGGATGTCGTTGCCGTCGACCGAAGCGTTGAGCACCGGGTACTTCTTCAGGGCATCGACCGCGGCCTTCACGAAGAAGGACATGAAGCCCAGCTTCACGCCATGGGTCTTGCTGAAGTTGTCCTGGAAACGCTTGCGCAGATCCATCACCGGAGCCATGTTGACTTCGTTGAAGGTGGTCAGGATGGCGTTGGTCGATTGCGACTGCAGCAGGCGCTCGGCGATGCGAGCGCGCAGGCGGCTCATCGGCACGCGCTGTTCCGGGCGCTCGCCCAGGTCGGCAGACTTCGGCGAAGCAACTTGCGCCAGGGCCGGCTTGGGCGCGGCGGCGGGTGCGGGAGCAGCCGCGGGCTTGGTGCCGGAAGACACGGCCGACAGAACGTCGCCCTTGGTCACGCGGCCGTCCTTGCCGGAACCGGACACGTCGCCGGTCGACAGGTTGTTGTCGGCCAGCAGCTTGGCGGCGGCGGGCATGGCGACGTCCGACTTGGCGCCACCGGTGGATGCGGCGGCAGCGGCGGCGGGTGCCGGCGCTGCGGCGGCCGGTGCCGGTGCCGGTGCCGCAGCAGCCGGAGCGGCGGCGGAAGCCGAAGCGGCGCTGTCGATCTTGGCGATGACCTGGCCCGATACGACGGTACCGCCGTCGCCGACGACCAGCTCGGTCAGCACGCCGGCCGACGGTGCCGGCACTTCGAGCACGACCTTGTCGGTCTCGATCTCGATCAGGATTTCGTCGGCGGCGATGGCCTCGCCGACCTTTTTCTTCCAGTTGAGCATGGTGGCTTCGGCCACGGATTCGGACAGCTCTGGGACTTTGACTTCAAAAATTGCCATGGGATTCTTTCGATTTATCTAGCGAAAAGCGGGACGCTGCGTGTGCGCAGGCCCCACTGGTTCTTATTTGGTCAGCACGAAGCCCTTGAGCTTGGAGAAAGCGCCTTCGACCAGCGCCTTCTGCTGCTCCTGGTGGAGGTGCGAGTAACCCACTGCCGGCGATGCCGAAGCCGCCCGGCCGGAATAACCCAGCTTCTGGCCGTCGAGCATGTTCTCGTGGATGTAGTGCTGCACGAAGAACCAGGCGCCCTGGTTCTGCGGCTCGTCCTGCGTCCAGACGATGTCGGTGGCGTTGGGATACTTTTTCAGCTCGGTCGCGAAGGCCTTGTGCGGGAACGGGTACAGCTGCTCGACCCGCAGGATGACGGTGTCGTCGAGGCCCTTCTGCTCCCGGTGCTTGGCCAGGTCGTAATACACCTTGCCCGAGCAGACGACCACACGCTTGACCTTGTCGGCCTTGAGGTCCTTGTTCTCGGCGATGACGGTACGGAAGCTGCCGTTGGTGAACTCGGACACCGGGGAGGTGGCGTCCTTGTTCCGCAGCAGCGACTTGGGCGTCATGATGATCAGCGGCTTGCGCAGGTTGCGCACCATCTGCCGGCGCAGCAGATGGAAGATCTGGCTGGCGGTGGTGGGCTGCACCACTTGCATGTTGGTGTCGGCCGACAGCTGCATGAAGCGCTCCAGGCGCGCCGAGCTGTGCTCCGGGCCCTGGCCTTCGTAGCCGTGCGGCAGCATCAGCGTCAGGCCGTTCACGCGGCCCCACTTCACTTCGCCGGAGGCGATGAACTGGTCGATGACCACTTGCGCACCGTTGGCGAAGTCGCCGAACTGGGCTTCCCAGATCACCAGGGTGTTCGGGTCGTTCGATGCATAGCCGTATTCGAAGCCGAGCACGGCTTCTTCGGACAGGATCGAGTCGATGACGGTGAACGGAGCCTGGTTGTCGGCCACGTTGTTCAGGGGCACGTAGGTGCCTTCGTCGAACTTCTCGCGCTTCTGGTCATGGATGACCGAGTGGCGGTGGGTGAAGGTGCCGCGGCCGCAATCTTCGCCGGAGAGGCGGATCGGGTAGCCGCTGGCCACCAGCGAGGCGTAGGCCATGGTTTCGCCCATGCCCCAGTCGACGTTGATGTCGCCACGGCCCATGGCGGCGCGGTCGTCGTACACCTTCTTGACGAGCTGGTGCGGCGACACGCCCTCAGGGATGGTGGTGACCTTCTCCGACAGGCGTTTCCACTCGCTGTGCGGGATGGAGGTATCGCCGGCGTCGGTCCACTTCTTGCCCAGGTACGGGCTCCAGTCGACCGCGTACTTGCCCTTGAAGTTGGTCAGCACCGGATCGACCGTGTGCTTGCCGGCTTCCATGGCGGCGCGATAGGCCTTGGCCTGGTCGTCGCCCAGCGTATCGCCCAGGCCCTGGGCCGCCAGCTTGTCGGCGTACAGGCGGCGCGTGCCGGGGTGGGCGGCGATCTTCTTGTACATCAGCGGCTGGGTGAGCGAGGGGGTGTCCTGCTCGTTGTGGCCCAGCTTGCGGAAACAGATGATGTCGATGACCACGTCCTTGGCGAATTCCATGCGGAATTCCAGCGCCAGCTGCGTCGCCATGACGACGGCTTCCGGGTCGTCGCCGTTCACGTGCAGCACCGGCGCCTCGATCATCTTGACGATGTCGGTGCAATACAGCGTCGAGCGGCTGTCGCGCGGGTCGCTGGTGGTGAAACCGATCTGGTTGTTGATGACGATGTGGACCGTGCCGCCGGTGTGATAACCGCGGGTTTCGGCCAGCGCCAGGGTTTCCATGATGACGCCCTGGCCGGCGAAGGCCGCGTCGCCGTGCACCAGCACCGGCAGCACTTGTTTGCCTTCCGGATCGCCGCGGCGGTCCATGCGGGCGCGCACCGAGCCTTCGACCACCGGGTTGACGATTTCCAGGTGGGAGGGGTTGAACGCCAGCGACAGGTGGACCGGACCACCGGCCGTGGTCACGTCGGAGCTGAAGCCCTGGTGATACTTGACGTCGCCGGAAGGCAGGTCTTCGGGGGCGGTGTGGTCGAACTCGGCGAACAGGTCGGCGGGCAGCTTGCCCAGCGAGTTGACCAGCACGTTCAGGCGGCCGCGGTGGGCCATGCCGATGACGATTTCCTGCACGCCCTTGGCGCCGGCGTCCTGGATCAGCGCGTCCATCGAGGCGATGAAGCTTTCGCCGCCTTCCAGCGAGAAACGCTTCTGGCCGACGTACTTGGTGTGCAGGAAGCGCTCCAGGCCTTCGGCGGCGGTCAGGCGGCCGAGGATGTGCTTCTTCTGGTCGGTGTTGAAGCTCGGCGTGGCACGGTTGGCCTCGAGCTTCTGCTGCCACCAGCGCTTCTGGTTCTGGTCGGTGGTGTGCATGTACTCGGCACCGACGGTGCCGCAGTACGTTTCACGCAGCGCGTTCAGCAGGTCGCGCAGGGACATGGTGTCCTTGCCGAAGAACGTATTGCTGGTGTTGAAGACGATTTCCTGGTCGGCGTCGGCGAAACCGTAGAAAGACGGCTCCAGTTCCGGGATGGCCGGGCGCTCGGTGCGCTTGAGGGGGTCCAGATCGGCCCAGCGCACACCGACGTTGCGGTACGCGGCGATCAGCTGCTGGACAGCCGTGCGCTTGCGACCCAGTTCGGAGTCGGCGCCGGAGGCGACCACCACGCGGGTGCCGCCCTGCTTGGCGCGCTCGGCGAAAGCATTGACGACCGGCAGGTGGGGGACGTCGCGGGAATTACTGCCGTCGCCGGCAGGCACGTGCTGCAGGGCGTCGAAGTAATCGCGCCAGTTGTCGGGCACGCTGCCGGGATTGGCAAGGTAGTTTTCATACATCTCTTCGACATACGGCGCGTTGCCGCCGAAGAGATAGGTATTGCCTTGATAGGCTTGAAAGACGGATGTCTCACTCATTGGCGCTACTTTCGTTTTCCTCTGGAAAACCTTAGCTGGTTTGAAACCTTCCGCGACACGGCTGAACCGATTGGCGGATGCGACTGTGGCTGGGGAAGGGCCTTGGTACGGGCGGCATTGTGCCACCGATCATTTATCGGGGCCGGGTTCAATGCTGTCACATAGGTTACGAAACAACGCTGGCGTAAAGGTTCCGCGGGAATGCCCGAATTGCCAGCCATCGGGCATTCCGACCGGACCGTTCATCCTCTCGATTCGGTTGCCCGCGACAACTCCTGCCGCAATTGCAGCACCTGCTCGCGGTTATTGAGCATGTGGCGGATCTTGGCGGCCAGCTCTTCCTGGCGATAGGGTTTGCTCAGCAGGGCCACGCCGGCATCGAGCCGGCCGCCGTGCACGATGGCGTTCTCGGTATAGCCGGAGGTGAAAAGCACCTCGATGTCGGGCTGCAGCAGACGCGCCTGCCGCGCCAGGTCGGGGCTGCGCAGGGGGCCGGGCATGACCACGTCGGTGAACAGCATCTCCACCGGCACGCCGCTTTCCAGCACCGTCAGCGCACTTTGGGCGTCGCCCGCCTTCAGCACCCGGTAGCCCAGCCCGCCCAGGGTCTCCACCACCGCCTCGCGCAACTGGGCGTCGTCCTCGACCACCAGGATGGTCTCGCTGCCTCCGAGCGACGGCGCCGGCTCGGCGGCGACCAGCACCTGCTCGGCCTGAAAGGACCGCGGCAGATACATGCGGATCGTGGTGCCCTGGCCGGCCTCGCTGTAGATTTTTACGTGGCCGAGGCTCTGCTTGACGAATCCATACACCATCGACAGGCCCAGGCCGGTCCCCTGCCCTTCAGGCTTGGTCGTAAAGAACGGCTCGAACGCGCGCTGCAGCACTTCGGGGGTCATGCCGCTGCCGGTGTCGGACACGGCGACCATCACGTACTGGCCTGCGGTCACTTCCCCGTGCTGGCTGGCGTAGTGGTCATCCAGGCTGGCGTTGCCCGCCTCGATGGTCAACCGGCCGTTGCCGCCCATCGCATCGCGCGCATTGATGGCCAGGTTGAGCAGTGCGCTCTCGAGAAAATTCGGATCGACCAGCGTGTTCCACAAGCCACCGCTGATCACCGTCTCCAGTTCCACCGAGGCGCCCAGGGCGCGGCGCAGCATGTCGTCCATGCCGCGGATCAGCCGGCCGGGATTCAGCGCCACCGGCGCCAGCGGCTGCTTGCGTGCGAAGGCCAGCAGGTGCGATGCCAGCCGCGCGCCCCGATCCACACCGGCCAGCGCCGACTGGATCCGCCGCACGCTGCGGTCGTCCTGCGCCGTCAGCTTGAGCAACTGCAGATTGCTGGCGATGACCTGCAGCACGTTGTTGAAGTCGTGCGCCACCCCGCCGGTGAGTTTGCCGAGCGATTCCATTTTTTGCGACTGCATCAGCGCCTGCTCCGCCACGTGGCGTTCGCGTTCGCTGTGCCGCAAGGCATCCGTGCGTTCCGTCACCAGTTCCTCGAGCTGCAGACGATGCCGCCGCAACTCGACTTCGGCTCGCTGCAGGTCGGAGACGTCCTGGGTGTGCTGCAACACCAGCCGTACTTCGCCGCGCTCGTCGAGCAGGGGGGTGTGGGTCGCGCTCCAGAAACGCTCCTCGAAGACGCTCCCCTCCGCCGTCTCGCGCGACACGGCGTACCGGATCAGCGGCAGCACGTCGCGCCGGCGCAGCTCGACCGCGCGTTGCAGGGATTGCCGCAGCATGGCGCCGCTTTCGTTCTCGGCGCCGTTCTGGGTGCTGGGAAACGCCTCGAAGATCGTCAAGCCGCGCAACTGCTCGAGCGTGCGCCGGGTCGTCTCGAGATAGGCACGATTCGCGGCCAGGATGGTGAAGTCCGGCGCCATGACCAGGTAAGGGTTGGGCGACAGGTCGAAAAGCGCTTCGAAATTCAGTATCTGCAAACGGGGCTCCGGAAAGTGCCTGCATTTTAGAAAAGAGTGAAACAACTTTAAGCGGAAGGTGTCGAGAGGCGACAATCTCCACATGCCCAAGCCAACGATCAGCGCCTGTGCGCCCCTGCCCGGCATCGAGGTCCGCCACAGCGATATCCACGGACTCGGCGTCTTCGCCCTGGTGAATTTGCCCAAGGGCCGCAGCGTCGGCACCTACGACGGGCGCCGCTACACGGCGCGCCAGATCGCGAAAGTCAGCTGGAACGAAAAGCTGACATACCTTTTCGGGCTGTCCGACGGCACCACGATCGACGGTGGCGAAGGCGGCAACGCCACCCGCCACCTCAATCATGCCTGCGCTCCCAATTGCGAAGCGACAGAAGAAGAGGATGAAAAAGGCAGGCTCACCGTGTGCATCGTGACGCTCAAGCGGGTGCGTGCCGGGCAAGAACTCTTCATCGACTACGCCCTGACGGCGGATGCCAGCGCCTCCCCTGCGGATTACGCCTGTTTTTGTGGCGCGGCGTCTTGCCGCGGCACGATGCTGGGTTTATCTGCACCCGGTGCGGGTTGATCGACCGGTTATTGCACGTCGCGTCGTGTCCGGCGAAAGGCATGTTGCAGGCGCGCATCCGAGAGTCGTCACGTAATAGACGTAATGGATGAATAAATAATGCGCTTTTGAATAGCGCAGAGGCCAACATGGCGGACGGCGTTATTTCGCCCACCCCAACCTTCAGGCCTTGAAATGACACCAACGCATGTTTTAAAAAAGATGGTGTGCGGTGTCGCAAGCGGTATTTATCTGTGGTCGACGCCTGCATTATCTCAAACCCATATCAGCCCACCAGCTCGGACGAGCGCCGACCCGCCCATTGCCGAAGCAATATCGACATCGCCAGAATATAAACCGGGCACCGTGCGCCACATCGTTTTATTCAAGTACTCGGATACGGTCAACAGTGCGCTGCGCGACCGCATCAAAAAGCGCTTTCTCTTTCTGAAGGAGTCGACCCGGGCGGACGGCAACCGCTATATCACGTCAATCGAAACCGGGTCGCAGAGCAGTGGCGAAGGATTATCCGGTGGCTTCGAACAGGCTTTTATCGTTACCTTCAAGTCGGCCGGCGACAGAAACTATTACGTCGGATCGCCCTTCGAGACCGATCCCCGATATTTCGACAAGCAGCACGCGGCCTTCAAGGATTTTGTCGGCCAATACCTGGCAAAGGATTCGCCCGTGCTGATATTCGACTACGCCGTTACCCGTTAATCGCCCAACGTGCCAGGGCCTCGTCGTCTGAAACCCGCGCATCCACCCAGCGGGCGCCATCCGGCGTCGCCTCTTTCTTCCAGAAGGGTGCACCGGTCTTCAGATAATCCATGATGTATTCACAGGCCTGGAAAGATTCGCCCCGGTGCGCGGATGTCACCGCCACCAGGACGATCTGGTCGCACGGCCCCAGCAGTCCGATGCGGTGAACCACCCGAACGCCACGAATATCAAAGCGCGCATGGGCGGCATCGATCATGGCCTCGATGGATTTCTCGGTCATGCCGGGGTAATGCTCCAGTTCCATGGCCGACACCTCGCCCAGGGGGCTGCGGTCGCGCACCGTGCCGACAAAACTGCAGACAGCACCGACCCCGCCGTCTCCCGCGCGTAATGCCGCGATTTCTGCAGACAGATCGAAATCTTCGAACTGAACGACGACACGCGGGGTCTGCATCACTTTCATCCTCCGGTCACGGGCGGAAAAAAAGCAATCTCGGTGCCGTCGGCCAGCACTGCGCTTTCGTCTTGCTGCAAAACCTGGTCGAGCGCCACGCGCACCGCCTTCCCACGCGCCAGGCTGGTGGCCCAGGCGCCGCCGCGCGCGATGATTTCGTCCCGGAGTTCGCCCACCGTATTTGCAGTGGTGACGACGGTTTCGCTGCCGGTTCCGACAGCCTCCCGTACCGAAGCGAAATAACGCACGACGACCGAAATCTGCCGGCTCACGAAAGCAACTCCGAAAAGGACAAAAACTTGACCAGATCGCCCGGAGCGATGGGGGTGCCGGGCGGGTTGTCGACCAGGCCGTCGCCCCACGCCATGGAGGTCAGCACGCCGGAGCCTTGATGGCCGAACAGTTCCAGGCCGCCCGCGGCGTTGCGCGCCACCCGCAGGAATTCGCGGCGCGGGTCTGCTTTCGGCCAGGTGAAGTGCGCCACGGTGGGCAGCGGGTCCGGGGCCAGGCGCGAGGCGCCCTGCAGTTTCAGGACGAAGGGGCGGACCATCATCAGGAAGGTCACGAAACTCGACACCGGATTGCCGGGCAAGCCAATGAAATGCGCCCCGCAAACCTTGCCGTAGGCAAAGGGCTTGCCGGGCTTCATGGCCATCTGCCACAGCGTCAGTTCGCCGAGTGCCTGAACTGCCGGCTTGACGTGGTCTTCCTCGCCGACCGATACGCCCCCGCTGGTAAGCACCAGGTCGTGGCCGTCTGCGGCCCGGCGCAGCGCGGCGACGGTGGCGTCGTAGCTGTCCGGCACGATGCCCAGGTCGGTGACCGCGCAGCCACAACGCTCCAGCAGGCTGCGCAACAGAAAACGGTTGGAGTTGTAGATGGCGCCGGGCGGCATGTCGGCCGGCGCCTTGTCGCCGGGCATCACCAGCTCGTCGCCGGTGGAAAACAAGGCGACGCGCGGCCGCCGGGCGACCGACAGCGTGGCGCGACCGATGCTGGCGGCGAGTCCCAGCGAGGCCGGAGTGAGCCGGGTGCCGGCAGCGACCACGACAGCGCCCAGGGCCACGTCTTCGCCCGCACGGCGGATGGCTTCGCCCGGCGCGGGAACGCGGTCGATGCGCACCCGATCGCCCTCCAGCGCGGTGCAGTGCTCCTGCATTTGCACCGCATCCGCACCGGGGGGGATGGGTGCGCCGGTGAAGATGCGCGCCGCCGAACCGGGCGCCAAAGGCGCGGGCGCCTGGCCGGCGGCGATGCGCTGGGATACCGGCAGCACCACGCCCGCCTGGCCCACGTCGGCCAGCCGCAGCGCATAGCCGTCCATGGCGCTGTTGTCCTGCGGCGGCACCTGCAGTTCGGACGAGAGGTCTTCCGCCAGCACACGGCGATCGGCGTCGAAGGTCGAGATGGTTTCGGACTGCTGCAGCGGCCGGGCGTGGGACAGCAGTTCGGCCAGCGCGTCGTCCAGGGCGGTCAGGGCCTTGCGGGGGTTTCCGCCGGAGAGCGGCTGGGCAGGTGTATTCATGGCGGGGAGAGGCATGGAGCGATTGTCTTCAGCCGGGCGGCAGCCCGGAGCGTGACGTGTAACGAAAGCGTTCGGCATGCTGTCGAAGCCAGTCCACCACGGCGCCCGGCGACGCCCAGTCGAGCACCGGCAGCGTGGTCGCGGCCGGCAGTGCGGATGGCCGATCGGTGCAGATGAGCTGCACCTGAGGATCGTCCGGGTACCGCGCGGGATGGCCGGTGAAATCGGGCGACGGCGCGCGCCAGATCTCGATCTTGGGCAGGTCGCTGCCGCGAAAGCCCTCTACCAGGATCCAGTCGAGAGAGGGATCGAGCTCGGCGATCAGCGCGTGTACCGAAAGCTCCTGCGGCGCCGGAAATTCACGCATCAGCGCCAAGCGGACATCGGACGCCACCAGGACCTCGGTGGCGCCGGCCTTGCGATGGCGCCAGCTGTCCTTGCCCTCGTGGTCGATGTCGAAACGATGGTGCGCGTGCTTGATGACGCCCACACGCTCGCCCGAGCCTGCCAGCAGCGCGATGACCGCTTCGATGAGCGTGGTCTTGCCCGCCCCGGAATAGCCGGCGAAACCGACGACGTTCACGGGCGGATCAGGCGCAGTGCTGGACGATGTAGTCCTGCACGGCACGGGCGTCGGCCGGCAGGATGGTGACCCGCTTCGGCAGTGCCTCGATGCCGTCGAACTGCGGCGGCCGCTCGGGCTCCTGCCCCAGGGCTTCGACGATGGTGGCCGAGAACTTGATCGGCAGCGCCGTTTCCAGCACCAGCATCGGCACGCCGGGCTGCACGAAGGGTCGGGCGACCTTGACGCCATCGGCGGTGTGCGGATCGATCATCACCGCGTGTCGCTTCCAGGTGTCCCGGATGGTGTCCAGGCGATCGGCGTGGCTGCTGCGGCCGCTGGCGAAGCCGTACTTGCCGGACGCGTCGGCGAAGGACTTGTGCTCGTCCAGCGCGAAATACCCTTTGCTCATGAGCTCGTCGCTGAAGAGTCGGCGGGTTTCGGCGCCGTCGCGACCCAGCAGGTCGAACACAAAACGCTCGAAGTTGCTGGCCTTGGAGATGTCCATCGACGGGCTGGAAGTCTCGTGCGTATCGGCACTGCCCCGCACCCGGTAGATGCCGGTGCGGAAGAACTCGTCGAGCACATCGTTCTCGTTGGTGGCGACCACCAGTTTTTCGATCGGCAAACCCATCATGCGGGCCACGTGGCCGGCGCAGACATTGCCGAAGTTGCCGCTGGGCACGCTGAAGCTCACCTTGCGCGGCGCCGCGCCGGCCGGGGTGGCGGGGGTGGCCTGGAAATAGCCGGCGAAGTAATAGACCACCTGTGCGAGCAGGCGTGCCCAGTTGATCGAATTGACCGTGCCGATGCGGTTTTTACGCTTGAATTCCAGGTCGTTGGAGACGGCCTTCACGATGTCCTGGCAGTCGTCGAACACGCCCTCGACAGCGATGTTGTGGATGTTGGCGTCCTGCAGGCTGAACATCTGCGCCTGCTGGAACGGGCTCATGCGGCCGCGGGGGCTGGTCATGAAAACGCGCACTCCGCGTTTGCCGCGCATGGCGTATTCGGCAGCGCTGCCGGTGTCGCCGGAGGTGGCGCCGAGAATGTTCAGCTCCTCGCCGCGACGTGCCAGTTCGTATTCGAACAGGTTGCCGAGCAGCTGCATCGCGATGTCCTTGAAGGCCAGCGTGGGGCCGTTGGACAAGGCTTCGAGATAGAAGGTGTCTTCGAGTTCGCGCAGCGGCACGATCTCGTCGGAGCCGAACACCGCCGAGGTATACGTGCGGTGGCAGATCTTGTGCAGCTCTTCGGCCGGGATGTCGTCGATGTACAGCGACAGGATCTCGAAAGCCAGTTCCGCGTAGCCCTGTTGAGCGTAGACGGCGCGCCATTTCTCGAGCGTTTCGGTATCGACCTGCGGATATGCCTCCGGCAGGTACAGCCCCCCGTCCGGCGCCAGGCCTTCGAGCAGGATTTCACAAAAGCGCTTGCGCTCGGCATGGCCGCGGGTGGAGAGGTATTTCATGCGTTCGGACTAATTAAGTTCCATGTCGGTCACGACGAGGCCATGCGCTGGTGGCGGCCTCCAAAACCATGACCGGATTGAATGGCCTGCGGTGTTACGCCAGCTCTTCCTTGCGGATGCGCACGATCGGAGCCAGAACGGTCGGCAATGCCTGCATCTGCGCGATGGCGGCGTCCATGGTGCCTTCGCGCGTGTCGTGCGTGAGGATGATCAGGTCGGTCTGCGGATTGCCTTCACCGCCGACTTCGTCGGACTCGCGCTGCAGGACGGCGTCGATGCTGATGTCGGCCGCGGCCAGCAGGCCGGTCACCTTGGCCAGCACGCCGGTCTGGTCGGCCACGCGCAGGCGAAGGTAATAGCTGGTGACGACCTCGCTCATCGGCAGCACGGTGAGGTCGCTGAGTTCGTCCGGCTGGAAAGCCAGGTGCGGCACGCGGTTCTCCGGGTCGGCCGTGTGCAGGCGGCAGATGTCGACCAGGTCGGCGACCACCGCGCTGGCTGTCGGCTCGCTGCCGGCGCCCTTGCCGTAGTAGAGCGTCGTCCCGACGGCGTCGCCCTGCACCATGACCGCGTTCATGGCGCCCTCGACATTGGCGATCAGGCGCTTGGTGGGCACCAGGCTCGGGTGCACCCGCAACTCGACACCCGACGACGTACGCTTGGTGATGCCGAGCAGCTTGATGCGGTATCCGAGCTGTTCGGCATAGCGGATGTCGGCGGCGCCCAGTTTGGTGATGCCCTCGACGTGCGCCCGCTCGAACTGCACCGGAATGCCGAAGGCGATGGCCGACATCAGCGTGAGCTTGTGCGCGGCATCGACGCCTTCGATGTCGAAGGTGGGATCGGCCTCGGCGTACCCCAGGCGCTGTGCGTCCTTCAGCACCACGTCGAAATCGAGACCCTTGTCACGCATCTCCGAGAGGATAAAGTTGGTCGTGCCGTTGATGATGCCGGCGATCCATTCGATACGGTTCGCGGTGAGGCCTTCGCGCAGTGCCTTGATGATGGGGATGCCACCCGCCACTGCTGCCTCGAAGGCCACCATGACGCCCTTGCGGTGCGCGGCGGCGAAGATCTCGGTGCCGTGCACGGCCAGCAGCGCCTTGTTCGCGGTCACCACGTGCTTGCCGGCCTCGATGGCTTCCAGCACCAGATCCCTGGCCACCGTGTAGCCGCCGATCAGCTCGACGACGATGTCGATCTCGGGATTGGCCAACACCAGGCGGGCGTCGTCGACCACCGTCACGCCGGGGGCATCGCCGATGGCCGCGCGGGTACGGGCCAGGTCGCGGCCCGCCACCATGGTCACCACGATGCCGCGCCCGGCGCGGCGGCGAATTTCTTCCTGGTTGCGCTGAAGTACCTTGAAAGTGCCGCTGCCGACGACACCACTGCCCAGCAGGCCTACTTGAATCGGTTTCATGAATCTCTTATCTAGGGAAAGGGTCGAGGCCGCAGGGCCTCAGGCATGGCGCCGGCGGTAGCCGTCCAGGAAACGGGCGATGCGCGAGACCGCCTCGCGCAAGTCGTCTTCGTGCGGGAGAAACACGATGCGGAAATGGTGGTTGCCGGGATAGTTGAAGCCCGAGCCCTGCACCAGCATCACGCGGGTTTCGTTGAGCAATTCGAGGAAGAACTGGCGGTCGTCGTCGATGGGATACATCGCCGGATCGAGTCTGGGAAACATGTACAGCGCGGCCTGGGGGCGATTGCAGGTCACCCCGGGAATCGCGGTGATCAACTCGTAGGCCAGGTCGCGCTGGCGGCGTAGCCGGCCGCCGGGGCCGACGAGCTCGTTGATGCTCTGGTATCCGCCCAACGCCGTCTGGATGGCCCATTGCCCGGGGACGTTGGCGCAGAGGCGCATGTTGGAGAGCATCGTGAGGCCCTCGATGTAGTCCTGCGCTCCGCGCTTGTCGCCGGAAATCGTCATCCAGCCGGCGCGATAGCCGCAGGAGCGATAGCTCTTGGAAAGCGAGTTGAAGGTGATCGTCAGGACGTCCTCGCTCAGGGAGGCGATGGCCGTGTGCCTGACGTCGTCGTACAGCACCTTGTCGTACACCTCGTCGGCGAAGATCACCAGGCCGTTTTCGCGGGCGATCCGGACCAGTCCGAGCAGCAGTTCGTCGGAATACAGCGCGCCGGTGGGGTTGTTCGGGTTGATCACCACGATGCCCAGGGTGCGCGGCGTGATCTTGGCGCGGATGTCGTCGAGATCGGGCATCCAGCCGTTGGCTTCATCGCAGCGGTAATGCACCGGCGTGCCGCCCGAGAGGCTGGTACAGGCCGTCCACAGGGGATAGTCGGGCATGGGCACCAGGAGTTCGTCGCCGCTGTCGAGCAACGCGTTGGTGGCGAGCGCGATCAACTCGGAGGCACCGTTGCCCAGGTAGATGTCGTCGAGCGTCACGCCCTTGACGCCTTGCTGCTGGGTGTAGTGCATGACGGCCTTGCGCGCCGCGAAGATGCCCTTGCTGTCGGAGTAGCCCGCCGACTGCGGCAGGTGGCGAATCATGTCCTGCTGAACTTCCTCGGGTGCATCGAAGCCGAACGGCGCCAGGTTGCCGATGTTCAGCTTGATGATCTTCTGGCCCTCTTCCTCCATCTCCTTCGCGCGGTCCATGATGGGACCCCGGATGTCATAGAGAACGTTGGCGAGTTTGGCGGATTTATGAATAGCCTTCAAAGCCCCTCCGGCGATGGACGAAACGCGAGGAAACCTACAATTTGACCACAGTCGCCGCAGCGGCCGGCCGACGATCAACCTCCTCTCCGCGAGTGCGCGCACCATGAAACTTCAGCCCGACCAGTTCGACGTCCAGTCCATCAACGCCCATGGTCCGGGCTGGGTGAAGATCGACGGCGAAACGACCCACGAAAGCCTGGTCATCAGTGCCGGTGGCCAGCGTTTCGAATGGCATTGCACGAGCTTCGATGCACTGCGAGAAGAACATTTCGCCAAACTTGCCGAACTGGACGCAGAGGTGGTCATCTTCGGCAGCGGCCAGCGCCTGCGCTTCCCGCCGGTGGCATGGCTGAAGCCGCTGATCGAGAAGCGCATCGGGCTGGAAACCATGGACACCGCAGCCGCCTGCCGTACCTACAACATCCTGGCCGGCGAGGGGCGCCGCGTCGTGGCCGCCCTGCTACTCGAAGCAGCCTGAGCGCAGCTGCAAAAAACGCGGGTTTAGGGCCATTTGAGGCAAAACTGGAGCCGGCGCTCCGGTCGATGATAAAATCATGGATTGCTGCCGTGCGGAGGAGCACCTTTACAGGGTTTGATCCCCGGTAATACTCGTTAATACCTGGAGTACCTGATAAAGGCGCAGCCGGTCGTCGGCAACCCAGCGGCAGATCCCGTCACAGGAAATAGAACTCACATGGCGATCGTTGTCAACAAGCCCATTCCCGAATTTGAAGCAATCGCAACGAACGGAATCAAGGTGACCAACACCTCGCATGCCGGCCAGACGGTGGTGCTGTATTTTTACCCGAAGGACAACACCCCGGGTTGCACCACGGAAGCGATGCAGTTCCGTGATCGGTACAAGGACTTCATCAAGGCTGGCGCAACCGTTTTCGGCGTCTCTCGCGACAACATGAAGTCGCACGACGAATTCAAGGCCAAGGTCGAACTGCCGTTCGAACTCATTGCCGACACCGAAGAAAAGATGTGCCATATGTTCGGCGTGGTCAAGAACAAGATCATGTACGGCAAGAAGGTCAAGGGCATCGAACGCAGCACCTTCCTCATCGGCCCAGATGGCGTTCTGCGTGCCGAATGGCGCGGTCTGAAGGTGCTCGGCCATGTGGACGAAGTGCTCACCGCCGTCAAGGATCTGAACCGCCAGGCAGCCTGATCGCCAGGCCCCACGACCCCTCCGGCAGCGTGCCGGCGGTCGTGCATAATGAATTCATGCTGCAGGTCATTACCACCGCGCTCATCCACGAAAGCCGTCCGGGTTCACCCGACGGCTTTTTTGTTTTGGTCGATTTACTCCTAGCGAGCTGAACGCACATGCCCCTGCCTCCCGCACCCAACAAGCGCGCCGCCATCCTGCCCGCCGAGGCCTATGCAACCGTCGCAGAGCGACCCGCCACAAAAACCGTACGGAGCACGTCACGTACATCTCTGCCTGAAGAGGACGACCGGGCGGGCCTGCCGGCGGCCGCTCCCGTCGCGCTGCATTCGGTGCCGACGGCGGTGAAGACGGACAAGTCCACCGCACGCCGCAGTCGTGCCGACGCACCGGTCGCCGTGGAAGAAGCCGGTTCCAGCCCCGCTTCCACACAGGTGGCGTCCCTGTTCAAAGCCCAGTCTTCCGCCGCAGCGGCGGCCAATGTCGCCACACCAATAGAAAGCCGCGCGCCGACGCAGCAGCGCTCGCGCACAACCAAATCGGCCGCCGCGGCACCCGTCGCCGCCGCACCGGTCGCCACGACTTCGGCCCGCAAGACACGCAAATCGTCCAGCACGGTGAGCAAGCTGTTCGTGCTCGACACCAACGTGCTGCTCCACGATCCGATGTGCCTGTTCCGATTCGAGGAACACGACATCTACCTGCCGATGATCGTGCTCGAGGAACTCGACGGCCACAAAAAGGGCATGACCGAGGTCGCCCGCAACGGTCGCCAGACCAGCCGCACCCTCGATGCACTGGCTGCGGCGCAAGGCGCGGACATCACGCTGGGCCTCAAGCTCGACACGACCGGCCATCGCGAGGCCGGTGGCAGCCTGTTCTTCCAGACCGAGGCACTCGACTACCCGCTGCCCGCCGCCCTGCCCCAGGGCAAGGCCGACAACCAGATTCTCGGCGTCGTCGCAGCCCTGCGCGCCAAGCTGGCGCCCCGGCCCGTGGTGCTGGTGTCCAAGGACATCAACATGCGCGTCAAGGCGCGCGCACTGGGCCTGGAAGCCGAGGACTACCAGAACGACAAGGTCATCGAGGACGGCGATCTGCTGTACTCCGGCGCCCTGGCGCTTCCGGCCGATTTTTGGGCTCGACACGGCAAGTCGGTCGAGAGCTGGCAGCAAGGCGGCCACACCTATTACCGCATCAGCGGCCCCGTGGTTCCCAGCCTCATGGTCAACCAGTTCGTGTACTTCGAAGCGCCGGGCGAAACCAGCCTTTATGCCCGTGTTTCCGAAATCCGCGAAAAGACGGCCGTGCTCCAGACGCTCAAGGATTACGGCTCTGCCAAGAACAACATCTGGGGCGTCAACACGCGCAATCGCGAGCAGAACTTCGCGATGAACCTGCTGATGGATCCGGAGGTCGACTTCGTCACACTGACCGGCACGGCCGGTACCGGCAAGACGCTGATGGCGCTGGCCGCAGGCCTCACGCAGGTGCTCGACGACCGCCGTTACACCGAGATCATCATGACCCGCGCGACCGTCAGCGTAGGCGAAGACATCGGCTTTTTGCCGGGCACCGAAGAAGAAAAGATGGGCCCCTGGATGGGCGCGCTCGACGACAACCTGGAGTTCCTGGCCAAGGGCGACGGTGGCGGTGCCGGCGAATGGGGGCGTGCCGCCACCAACGAGCTGATCCGCAGCCGCATCAAGGTGAAGAGCCTCAACTTCATGCGCGGACGCACGTTCCTGAACAAATACGTGATCATCGACGAGGCGCAAAACCTGACGCCCAAGCAGATGAAGACGCTCATCACCCGCGCCGGCCCCGGCACCAAGATCGTTTGTATGGGCAACATTGCGCAGATCGACACGCCGTACCTCACCGAGGGATCTTCCGGCCTCACGTTCGCCGTCGACAAATTCAAGGGTTGGCCGCACGGTGGCCATATCACGCTGGCACGCGGCGAGCGTTCGCGTCTGGCCGACTTCGCCAGCGAGGTGCTCTGACGATGTCAGTCTGGCTCACTGCCCTCAAGCTGGTGCCTTGGGACGACGTCCTCAAGCAGACACCCAAGCTGGTCCGCCAGGCCAAAAGCCTGTTCCGCAAGGAGCAGGTCAAGCCTTCGGACAGCCACGAACTGTCTCCCGAAGCCCTCAACGGTCGCGATCCGCAGGCGGTAGCCGCCGTGGTTCGCGAACTGCACCAGCGCGTGGTGGTGCTGGAACGGGAGCAGAGGGAGACCGCAGCGCTGATGGCGTCGCTGGCCGAACAGCAGGAAATGGTGGTGCAGACCCTGGCCGCGCTGAGGGCGCGCGCCAAGCTGCTGACCGCCGCCTGCGGGGTGCTGGCCCTGGCCGTGGTCGGCCTGCTGACCTGGGTCAGCCGGCAGTAGCCGTCAGGCCTGCCCACCTGCCTCGGATCTGGCGGTCAGGCCACGCCAGACGGCGGGCAGTGCCTGGTGAATGGTTCGCCAAATCCGAACGCGTGGCTCGGGGCGCACCTTAATACTGGTCTTCGCCGAAGCCGCCGCTGGCCAGGCTTTCGAATCGCGTCAGCGGCTTCAGGAAGGCGAGCCTGACGGTGCCGGTGGGGCCGTTACGCTGTTTGCCGATGATGACCTCGGCGATGCCCGGGTCCTTGCTGTCCTTGTTGTAGTAGTCGTCGCGGTAGATGAACATGATGATGTCGGCGTCCTGCTCGATGGCGCCGGATTCGCGCAGGTCGGACATCATCGGCCGCTTGTCGGTGCGCTGCTCCACGCTCCGGTTGAGCTGCGAAAGCGCAATCACCGGGCATTGCAGTTCCTTGGCCAGCATCTTCAGCCCGCGGGAGATTTCGCCGAGTTCGGTGGCGCGGTTGTCGGATCCGGACGAGTTGGAACCGCTCATCAGCTGCAGGTAATCGACCACGATCAGGCCCATCTTTCCGCACTGGCGAGCCAGGCGGCGCGCGTTGGCGCGCAGTTCGCTGGGCGTCAGGCCCGGGGTTTCGTCGATATGCAGGGAGATGGTCCGCAGGCGCTCGATCGCTTCGGTGAGACGCGGCCACTCCTCGTCGGACAGCTTGCCGGTGCGCAGGTGGCCCTGGTCGATTCGGCCGATGGAGCCCACGATACGCACCGCCAACTGCGCGGCGCCCATTTCCATCGAGAAGATCGCGACCGGCAGGCCTTCGTTCAGCGCCACGTGTTCGGCGATGTTCACCGCGAACGCGGTCTTGCCCATCGACGGCCGCGCCGCCAGCACCACCATGTCGCCCGCCTGCAGGCCGGAAGTCATGCGGTCCAGGTCGATGAAGCCGGTCGGCACGCCGGTGACGTCGTTGTCGTTGTCGGCCATCTCCTGTACCCGGTCCAGCAGGTCGACCACCAGGGTGTCCATGCTCTGGAAGCCCTGTTTCATGCGCGAGCCTTCCTCGCCGATCTTGAAGATCTTCTGCTCGGCCTGGTCGAGGATCTTGGCAACCGGCATGCCCTGCGGATTGAAGGCCGTGGTGGCAATTTCGTCGCTCGCGCTGATCAGCTTTCGCAAAATGCCGCGCTCACGCACGATTTCGGCGTACCGGCGGATATTGCTGGCGCTGGGCACGTATTGAGCCAAGGCGTTGAGGTAGGCCAGTCCTCCGACCTCCTCGGCCTTGCCTATGGTCTGCAATTGCTCGAATACGGTGATCACGTCGGCCGGCTTCGACGCGTTCACCAGTTGCGCGATGGCGGTGAAGATCAAGCGGTGCTCGTGACGGTAGAAGTCGACATCCTTCAACAGGTCGCCCACCCGGTCCCAGGCGCCGTTGTCCAGCAGCAGCCCGCCCAACACGCTGGATTCGGACTCGATGGAGTGCGGCGGAATCCGCAACTTGGCGACTTCACTGTCGCCGTGGTCGTGGGAGATGTGGGTGGATATATCGGGTACGGCGGACATGGATCTTTCGCTGGGCAACTACGGATGCTAAGGGGTGCAGCCTTGCGCCGTCATCGGATAAGTCTGTGGAAAACCGGTGCGCTACCGGTGGAGCGATCTGTATGGGCGCATGAAAAAAGCCGCCCTGAGGCGGCTTTTTGCGGGACGACAAGAAAACGCTTAAGCGGTTTCGCCGTACACGGTCACGGTGACTTCGACGACCACGTCGGTGTGCAGAGCAACCGACACGGTATTGTCGCCAACGGTCTTGATGGGGCCGTTCGGCAGACGAATCTGCGACTTGGCGACCTTGAAGCCTTCTTTTTCCAGGGAATCAGCGATGTCCTGGTTAGTGACCGAGCCGAACAGGCGGCCATCGACGCCGGCCTTCTGGGTCAGCTTGAAGGTCTTGCCGGCGAGCTTTTCGCCTTGGGCTTGCGATTCGGCCAGCTTGGCAGCCGCAGCCTTTTCGAGCTCGACGCGCTTGGCTTCAAATTCGGCCTTGGCCGAAGCAGTGGCACGACGTGCCTTGCCGCTAGGGATCAGGAAGTTGCGTGCGAAGCCGTCCTTGACCTTGACGATGTCGCCCAGGTTGCCGAGGTTCACGACCTTGTCGAGCAGAATGATTTGCATGACAGGGGCTCCTTAGATCTTGTGCTGGTCGCTGTACGGGACCAGTGCCAGGAAGCGCGCACGCTTGATGGCGGTGTTGAGTTGACGCTGGTAGATCGCGCGGGTGCCGGTCAGGCGCGCGGGAACGATCTTGCCGTTTTCGCCGATGAAGTCACGCAGGGTGTCGACATCCTTGTAGTCGATTTCTTCGACGCCGGCGACGGTGAAGCGGCAGAAGCGCTTGCGGCGGAACAGCAGCGATTGGGTGTTGCGCTTAGGACGCTTGTCCTTGTTGAAACGTTTCGGTCCGGGCATGTTGGACTCCTGAAATTAAATCTGTTGAAAATCCTGAACGTGGAACACGACGGTTCGGACGTTACGCGGGGTGGCGATGAAACCTGTGAACCGCCAGGGGCTGCCGATCTCCTGACCGGCCAGCCTTTCGGCGATGGCACCGATGGCAACTGCCTTGATATCGACCTTCACTTCGCGCTCCTGACCGGATTCGGTGGTGCGCGAGATGTGCTCGAGGCGCATGTCCAGTGCGGGCAGCCCGGCGGGCGTGTAGCGCAATGGTTTGGCTTCGGAGATGCAGGCGGTGATCACAAGGTGGTTGTCCACTCCCTCGTCAAAGTCTCGAATGAATCGTCGTTATCTGCGTCGCTGCTTAGCGGTCACCGCCACGGTCGCCGCGATCGCCGCGGTCGCCACGATCAGGACGCTCGCCGCGTTCGCCGGCAGCGGCGAATTCGGCTTGCTGCTGCTTGCGGGCTTCTTCGCGCTCGACGGTCTTCATCATCGAAGACGGGCCGGTATCGGCCTTCTTGCGCAGCACGGTCAGGTGACGCAGCACGGCATCGTTGAACTTGAAGGCATGCTCCAGTTCGGCCATCACGGCCTGATCGGCCTCGATGTTGATGCACAGGTAGTGCGCCTTGGCCAGCTTGTTGATCAGGTATGCCAGTTGGCGGCGGCCCCAATCTTCGACACGGTGGACCTTGCCACCGCCAGCGGTGATCATGCCCTTGTAGCGCTCCAGCATGGCCGGGACTTGTTCGCTCTGGTCCGGGTGGATCAAGAGGACGATTTCATAATGACGCATAGACTCTCCTTGTGGATTGGACCCCTGCCTGCACATGCCTCATGTGCTGACTTTGCTGATGACAACGGTCCGGGTGACAGTCGCCCGCTGCGTCTAAAAGCGGTACGACAAGGCAAAGCCCACGATTATAGCTGCCATATCGGCTTGCGACAACAAAGTTGAATCCTTTCCACCCAGCGCCCGGCTTTCCGCGAGAAATGCACGACTAATTCGTCGTCGCCTCTTGAAAGCCGGGATCGCATCCTCAGTTCAACGCGCGTGACATTCAATTTCCGCCCTTTTCAGAAAAAGATGAGCGAACAAACCCAAAACCCCAACACGCCCGAAGCCCAGAGCCCGGAAGAAGTCGAAGCCGGCCTGCACGCCAACGCCGCCGACGCGCTGGCCCAGGCACAGGCCGAACTGGCCGCACTGCAGGCCAAGAGTTCCGAACTGGCCGACCAGTTCCTGCGCGCCAAGGCCGAGGCCGAAAACGCCCGGCGCCGTGCCGAGGAAGAAATTTCCAAGGCACGCAAGTTCGGTATCGAGAGCTTCGCCGACAGCCTGCTGCCGGTAGCCGACAGCCTGGATGCAGCCCTGCTGGTGAAGGAAGCGACGCCCGAGCAGTTGCGTGAAGGCGTCGAAGCCACGTTGCGGCAGCTGGTCGCCGCGCTGGAACGCAACAAGGTGCTCACCATCGCCCCGGCGGCGGGCACCAGGTTCGATCCGCATCAGCATCAGGCCATCAGCATGGTGCCTGCCGACCAGGAAGCCAACACGGTCGTGACCGTGCTGCAAAAGGGCTACTCCATCGCCGACCGCGTGCTGCGTCCGGCGCTGGTAACCGTCGCCGCACCCAAGTAATCAGCAGCGCGACACGGATGCCGTCGGGGGACGGCCGCTTTTCGATAGGCCCGGCCTCTTGAATCGCGCAAAGTTATCCACAACTCGACGACAAGCAAATTTTTTAGATCAGGAGAAATTCACATGGGCAAGATCATCGGTATCGACCTGGGCACGACCAATTCGTGCGTCGCCATCATGGAAGGCAACACCACCAAGGTGATCGAGAACGCCGAAGGCGCTCGCACCACGCCTTCCATCATCGCGTACCAGGAAGACGGCGAGATCCTGGTCGGCGCTTCCGCCAAGCGCCAGGCCGTCACCAACCCGCGCAACACCCTGTATGCGATCAAGCGCCTGATCGGCCGCAAGTTCGGCGAAAAGGAAGTGCAGAAGGACATCGACCTGATGCCCTACACCATCGCCGCTGCCGACAACGGCGACGCCTGGGTGCAAGTGCGCGACAACAAGCTGGCGCCGCAACAGGTCTCCGCCGAAATCCTGCGCAAGATGAAGAAGACCGCCGAGGATTACCTGGGCGAGGCCGTCACCGAGGCCGTCATCACCGTACCCGCGTACTTCAACGACGCCCAGCGCCAGGCTACCAAGGACGCGGGCCGCATCGCCGGCCTCGATGTCAAGCGCATCATCAACGAGCCGACCGCGGCGGCGCTGGCCTTCGGTCTCGACAAGAACGAAAAGGGCGACCGCAAGATCGCCGTGTATGACCTGGGTGGCGGCACCTTCGACGTGTCCATCATCGAGATCGCCGACGTCGACGGCGAGAAGCAGTTCGAGGTGCTGTCGACCAACGGCGACACCTTCCTGGGCGGCGAAGACTTCGACCAGCGCATCATCGATTTCATCATCGGCGAGTTCAAGAAGGAACAAGGCGTCGACCTGTCGAAGGACGTGCTCGCACTGCAGCGCCTGAAGGAAGCCGCCGAGAAAGCCAAGATCGAGCTGTCGTCCTCGGCCGCCACCGACATCAACCTGCCCTACATCACTGCAGACGCGTCGGGTCCGAAGCACATGAGCGTCAAGCTGACCCGTGCCAAGCTCGAGAGCCTGGTAGACGAGCTGATCGAGCGCACCATCGCCCCTTGCCGCATGGCCATCAAGGATGCCGGAGTGTCCGTGGGCGACATCCACGACGTGATCCTGGTCGGCGGCATGACCCGCATGCCGAAGGTCCAGGAAAAAGTGAAGGAATTCTTCGGCAAGGAACCCCGCAAGGACGTGAACCCCGACGAAGCCGTGGCCGTCGGCGCCGCCATCCAGGGCCAGGTGCTGTCGGGCGACCGCAAGGACGTGCTGCTGCTGGACGTGACCCCGCTGTCCCTGGGGATCGAAACCCTGGGCGG
>Ga0308164_10001096_pt1 | contig 34300 bp, 27 predicted proteins | sample PhyTR2_FD_201031 | JGI IMG/M metagenome (GOLD analysis project Ga0308164, IMG submission 201031) | Phyllosphere microbial communities from UC Gill Tract Community Farm, Albany, California, United States - DLSLT.R2 | ecosystem: Host-associated > Plants > Phyllosphere > Unclassified | place: USA... | reverse complement strand
AGGGACTCGAACCCACGACCTGCTGATTACAAATCAGCTGCTCTAGCCAACTGAGCTATGGAGGCAATTTAATAAAAACTGAAAGCTTCAGAGAGACTCTACTCTGTGCTGCATCAGCAGTTAAAAAAAATCACGCCTAAAACTGGTGTGAAATTGAGCGGAAGACGAGGGTCGAACTCGCGACATTCAGCTTGGAAGGCTGACGCTCTACCAACTGAGCTACTTCCGCAATTTTGTTTCCAAAATCATTGGTAACGGTCTGCAAATCTAAGAAAACTTCTTGAAACCCGCAAGACTTTTTTTTAATATAAATTGTGGGAAGAGCAGGATTCGAACCTGCGAAGCCGAAGCAACTGAGTTACAGTCAGTCCCATTTAGCCACTCTGGAATCTTCCCAAAAGTTTATATTAAAGAGAGCCTCCAGAGGGACTCGAACCCACGACCTGCTGATTACAAATCAGCTGCTCTAGCCAACTGAGCTATGGAGGCATAAATCAAAAAGAATTCAAAAGAACGCTGTTCCCTTTTTGCGAGTGCAAATATAGAACGTTTCTTTTGAATTCTCAAACTTTTTTATGACTTTTTTTATCTTTTTTTTCTATGCCATTTCTTTTTTCTTGATTAATAGCTTTTTAGCTGTATCAACACAAAGGTCCAAACTTTCTTCAAAAGTTTCAGATGTCTTTTTTACGACAATATCATCGCCTGGAACAGCCAAAATAAGTTCAGTAGTTTTATTGTTTCTATCCGAATTATTTTCAACTTTTAAGAAAACCTTGCACTCATGAATTTTATCATAGAAGGTTTCCAATTTACTTACTTTTTTGTCAATGTGAGATTCTAATGGTTCGTGTGGAGTTAAACCAATTGATTGAACTGTGATCTTCATAATTCTTCTTTTTTAGATGCTCTAGGGTGAGCCTGATTAAACACTTTTTTCAATTGCTCAATATTGGCATTCGTATAGACTTGAGTACTGGCAAGACTGGAATGCCCTAATATTTTTTTTACTTTGGAGATCTCCGCCCCATTATCCAAAACGTGAGTAGCAAAGCTATGCCGAAGGATGTGAGGACTTCTTTTTTCTTTTGTTGTTACCAGACTAAGGTACTTATTAACTACCACATAAACAAATTTTTCATAGAGTTTTTTACCCTTTTTATTAACGAAAAAATATGATTTATATTCGGTTTCAGGTTTCCTTATTTCCAGATAACTTTTAAGCAGATCCGAGAGGTCCTGGGAGATCGGAATAAAACGTTCTTTATTTCCCTTTCCTATTACTTTCAGCTCATTTCCGCTTAAATTAACATACTCAAACATCAGGCCACAAAGCTCTGCCTTACGGATTCCTGTTTGATATAATACTTCAATAATGCATTTTTCAAGAATATCATGTCCATCAGTGAGCACATGGTCACTGAGTGTCTGCATTTCCTCTTTGGACATAGGAATCTGTTTCTCAGCATAAAACTTAAGAGAAGAGATACTTTCCGTAGGTGAAACTTTGATTTCTCCTATTTTTAAAAGAAATAAATAAAAACTTCTGAGGGATGATAATTTCCTGTTGATACTTCTTTTTGAAATATTATTTTCACTTAATTCAACAATGAAATTCCGGATAATCTTTTTATCAGCTTTGGAAATATCTTCTGAAGCCTCTGTTTTGAGGTAGAAATTGGAAAAGTCTTCAAGATCTTTCCTGTAGCTTGTAATGGTATGAGGAGAATACCTCTTTTCGAACTGTAAATATTCTAAAAATTTATGCAGCATTACGTAGGGTAATAAAAACAAAAATTCACTATCCAAATATACGTATTTGAATAGTGAATTTAGTATGTGGTTAAGAAAAATCTTAAGCCTGCTCTTCCTTACTAAGACCTCTCTGCTTGTGAGCAGCTTTAAGTCTAGCTTGTCTTAAAGTTACAGAAGGCTTGATAAACGCTTGTCTAGATCTTAATTGACGAACTGTACCGGTTTTATCAAATTTTCTTTTATATTTTTTTAATGCTCTGTCGATGGACTCACCATCTTTTACTGGAATTATTAACATATATTACATCTCATTTTGGATTGCAAAACTAAGACTTTTTTATTGAATTACAAAATCACAGTGCTTTTAACTTAAAAAAATAATTACAATATTCTACAAAAGCTTTATTAATCAACCTTTATAACGCCTGAATATTTTGCAATAAAATCACGTTATTCTATATAAGACCACCTCTTAAAAAAAGCATACGTCATATTAACGATATTTTAAACAAAATCCTTATCTTTGCATTCACTTTTATTTATGGGGTTGACTGGTTTCGACAGCAAGGTCAATGGGTAAGTAAGCATGCAGAGAACCGTAGCGCGATCTCTATAATCCCTTGCTACACAATTTTAACTGGCAACGAAGAGTTCGCTCTTGCAGCTTAATCCGAATAAAGTAAGATTCAAGCGCTTTCCTGAAGATAGTAAGGAAGCAAGATGTCTCACAAATGCTCCGTTCTACGGCGTTTGATCCTGAGATATAGTAATGTAGAAATAAGGTTTCAGACGCTTCGGCTGAAACTCGAAAATTTTAGAAGATAAGCTGGAAGTTGGGTGTCTGCTCTCTGCCTCCAGTCGAAAACCAATAGTAGAATAAGCATGTAGAAAGCTTATGTATTGCTTGTTTGGACGAGGGTTCGAATCCCTCCAACTCCACAAAAACCAACCCTTAAATTATTTACAATCAACAATTTAAGGGTTTTTATTTTCATTTTCTGTACGATTATTGTATTTTAAGCTTATTTTTAAACATAATTATCTATACAAAAAATATTGCAATTTACAAATATCCATAAAAAAAATAACATTGTATATAATCATATTTATTTTAAATGTAATACTTAAAAGATGCTTATCACTTTACAAGTTTATTTTATATATATTATAGATTTATTAAATTTTAAAACCTTTCGTAAACATTTTATCTTCCTTGTTGTAAAATTCAAGAATATCGTTATTCAAGATATAATAAAGTCATTTCTAAAATCCTCGTCTATGTCTGAAATTAAAAATGTTCTTCTTCTGCGGTCACAATTTAAAATATTAACTCCTTGTAAATTAATTTTTTACAAGGAGTTTTTATTTAGTTTTGTACTAAATGTGTTTGTTTATAAATTTATTGGAGTCAAAAGAGTACTTTCATTAAATATTTCTATTACGTATTAAAACATCATCTTCGATTTTTAGCAATGTTAAGATGATAATTTTAAGTAACCTATAATAATCTCTTTTATGTACTTCCTCCGAAAAAGAATTTGTTCCATGCAGATACTTATTTCTTAAATCATGTCCATTTGTAAATTCTTTCTTATTAAGGTAAAAATTAAAATAGTTCTTTTCTTGGTTGCTCAATAGGGTATTTTCACATTTTAATAATTTTTTATCGATTAAATAATCTATTTCATCTCTTACAATTTTTGAATAATTCCAATAATTTATTACTTCATTTCCATATATTTCTTGCAGAATTAATATCACTGTTTCATTTTGAAACTTAATATACCCTTGTTGATTTATTTTTAAATAATTTTCATTTATAAGCCATGTAATTTCATTTTTCTGATAATCTTCGAAATCGTCTATTTTAACATTTTCATTTATTAATAAATCAAATAAGCTATCATATTTATCTTCATACCGTTCTATATAATAAAGGAAACTCTGATTAGAGAAAAAAATATGCGCTAAATTTAAAATTTGATTACCATTTGGATAAATGTATTTTTTGTCATTAAAACTATTTAACGCACTAAATCTAACAGGGTTTGAGTCAATTTGGATTAACTCTAAATCAATTATTCCATCTTCAACCAACAACTTATACTGTTTTAATAAAAATTCATATTCGGGGGCTATATTTCTAATAACTTCAATATGACTTGAATAGTTTATAGGAATTTTGAAAATTAAACTTACAGGTTGAATAAGATTGTTTATGTATTCGACAAATGAGTTTATAATTTTCTCAATAGAACTATTATTTCTTTTCAAATAATCATCAAATAGTATTAACTGAATGTCTGACCTATTTTCCTTTTTAAGGAAGACCTCACTTTGTCCATACGCATTTTTAGACTGCATTAGCATTTTTTCAAACGTATTCATCTCACTTTCTTTACTAACAAGCGTTATTAAATTAGATTTATCCGAGTATGTAAACAATTGTGAGAATAAATGAAATAACTCCACATCATTATTAAGACAGGAATTAAGAAACTTTTCGCTATATATTATCTCATGTAAACCATTAGAATAAACTCTTTTTATAGGTTCATCCTGAATTTGACTTATACCAATTTGAACTCCAATATTCCAAGTATGTCCATTTTCAAGTATTTGATTATTTAGTTCTTCGGATTTCTTTTTGGCTTTCAATCTTGTTTTTGGAGATAGTTTAATGTCTGTATCTTTAGAACTTTCAATGAGCCTAACATAATTTAAGTTAGGTTTATTACTCTCAAGATAAGAGTTTATGATTTGTTCTATATCTACCGAAGATAAACTTTTTGGAAAAAAATAATTAAGGGATTTGTCCGGTGTATGTTTTTCTTCAGATCCTGACAAAAGCAATTCTGCGGTATTTTTATACTGGAGAAGAAATTCTTTTATTTTCTTGTCCAATTTATCCACAAGCCCTTTATGTTTTAAAATATGGCGAATTTGCCTCTCGTCTTTCTTTAACATCTCCAAGAAAGATTCTCCATTAAATTTTTTGTAAACGTTAAATTGGTTTATTAATGTCCAAAAATCAGTATAATATTTGATTTCAATTTCGCTCAACACCAATTCTAAATTACTATCATCAATGGAAAGAATTTTTTCTTTTAATATAGAAAAAACATATTCTGTCTTTTCAATGAAATCTTTTTTTGTTTCCTCACTCCAAGATTTAAAGAAAAGATTGTTCTCAAAATGTAATTTGATATTGTAATATTCAAATAAATCATTTATATCGTAAGAACTATTTTTATCATAATTATTTAATAGGTCTTCTGCTTTTTTTAATTCGTAAGGTACAGCCATATCTTCAACAGAAAAAAATTTTATCCTATGTCTTTTGCTTTTAAAAGTCTCCATGTAAAATTATTATATAATTGATTATTTCTGTAACCTTGTATCTTCAAACTTATCCTCTCAGTTTTCAAAGACACCAACTAATCCAAATACATTTCTTCGGGCATACTGCGATAACCTATTTTGTGAATATGGCTGTATTCTTTATTCATCAAATCAAACAGTTCTTTAACCTTTGGATTGCTTAATGTTGTAGCCTAAATATCTTTTGTGTTCTGCTGCTTCATTAGTTGTTGGAATTGCTTTGTATGGGTTTCAGCCTGTAATAACAAAGCATTATGAAAAAGATATATTTGTACGGGGCATTATAAAGAAAAATCTGCCATTATTGAGTATAGTAAAAGTAAAATATTGAATAAGTACTAAGAAATGTCATGCTTTTCACTATGTCCTTTATGAACTACTTCTATTTTACCACCTATACTACACATGCAAAATGAATCTTCTGTAAGAATTTTGTAATTGTTAATGGTGTCTTTTTCTGTTGCTTTTTCCCAAGCGACTGGCGCAGGAGTACAGGGTAAATACCCTCCCGAAGTGGGCTTTAATTTACACTGTCCAAAAGATTTAATATTTACATTTGCCTGCTTATCCTGTTCCGTAGCAATATATTTCCCCTCAGCCGTAGAGAAATTTTGGCTCGTAACACTTAGATTACTTGGTGTCGTTCCCTGGTTGCATGATAATTGAGCAGTATCTGTGGTTTTTTGTGGCATTTCATATTTATTTTTGAGTAAATATATATTCTCTGTTTTTCTTTTGCCAATCTTTTTTGTAGCCTATCAATTGATTATTTTTAATTTGTAAATCTAAGTTTTCTATAAATAACGATTGATTATTAGGCGGAATTTGAATATTAATCTTATTTCTCGCAATATGCCAAATAAAATTGTTCTTATGTAATATTTGCCCTTCATTACATTTTAAACGTTTTTCGATAACATCAACATTTTTATTTTTAAATTTTAAAACTAAATAATCTGTCGAGCCAGAGCATTTAACAGGTCCGGGTGTTTCTTCATAAATACTCCCTATCTTGGTGGTGTATTCTTTTCCGACAATATTTTTTTGCGCAAAACTAATAGATGCTAAAAAAAACAGGAATAGTAAAAAATATTTTTTCATAGCATCAGTTATTAATAAATGGAACTGTCTTTCTTGTAATTTCTTTGCCATTTTTACCATCCAAAATTATTTCTTGAATTTGATCTGCTGTAATTTGGTGTGAAATCTGCCATACATTTCTACTTTCATAGTCTAGTTTCAATACTTTTGTCTGGTATCCAGAATCTTTATATCCTTTTGAAAGATTAATTTTATTTAATTCACAATATGTAATAATATTCTGGTAGGTAAATTCGTAATTTTCGTCTGTATTTTCTTCTTTTGTTAGTTTTCCTGATTGATCAAAATAATACCATATACCAATAGGTGCTCCTTCATTAAAGGCAACTCCTTTATTTTGAATGTTTTTTGATGGATAAAAATTTTTTATAACTGAAAAATAAGAATCTTCATTGTATTTTACTTCTCCAAAACCAATTTTTGCTGAAGTGTATATAATATGATTTTTACCATTTATTTCATCCTTTCTTCCATCATCTATTTTTTTTGTTATGGTTTCAAATTCTTTGTCTACTGTTGGTATCATAATTTTACTGTTTTTTTGAGAATGACATTGTGTGAATATACTAAACAAGGTCAAGATTAATATTTTTTTCATACTATTATTTTTTAATGTATAGAAGAATTTGCTTGTTTCCATTGCCAATGCCATAGTGCACATCTTTTATTGTTATTGTCGGGATGATGTGAGTAGTCCAAAAGATTATCAGTCATTTTATATTCATAAGTAAAACTACCACTATTGTCAAATGCATGAGGTAAGTTGAATGAATGAAGAAACTCATGAGCTGCAGTTTGATTATTTTTACTCTTGAAAACTACAACATAATCTGCATGAAATTGCGAGTATCCAGAAATATGTCCGCCACCCGAGCTATATCCATCTTCTTCAAAATAAAATGCTTTAAAATGACTACCATATTTACCTGGAAAATCCCTTTCTAGTTTAATTTTAAGATAATCATGTAATTGATTAGTTCCACTAGTTTTATTTGGGTCCACTTCATTACTGGTTACAAAATTTATGAAATCAGTTTCAGCAGTTAGATCTAGTTCGACAATATCCGAATTATCAGATAAATTAATGTATGCTTGTAATAAATACTTATTAATTCTATCTTTTTCGTCATTAACAACTGGTACTTTTATAGCAGATGTAGGAGACAACTTAGTTTTAATTTTTACAAATACGACATTTTTATTTTTCCGTTTTGAACTGTCATTCGCCCATACTTTTAGTTTTCCAGCTGGAAGTTTTTCTTCAACTCCGGCGGTATTTTTTTTAATAGAATTTATAATAAGTGTTTGGTCTGTAGAAAATTCTTTTAAACATTCAATCGTAACATGATCTGCAAAAGCATGCTTTCCTTTCCCTTTTCCTTTTACATTTATTTCTTTAGGACTAATTGAAAAATATTCATTATCCTCGAATCGTAACATATCAAGCTCTTCTTCAATATCTATGATCAAACTTAGTGTAGCAACAGTATTAGGTACAAAAGGAGGTGGGGTTCCTGAGCCAGGTATAGATGGATCAATTGATGGTAAAGCAGGACTGTTTGGATAAAGAGAAAGCCATGAACAAAAATATTCATCTGGAATTATTTTACCTGCTGAATCTTTTAAATCAGCACCAGAAGAATCTTTTTTGGCTTTCCATGGAATGATATGAACACTATATTCTGCTTTAAGAGCCGCATATTTTGCAGAATCTTTTTTAAAAGAACCTTTATAATAATTACCATCAGTAACTAATGTGGCAAATGTGGCATCAGTATATTGTTTAGAAATAATCGTTTCATAATCTATATCTCCAAAATCTACTGCCCCTCCATTAATAAGAGAAGTATCACCTTTCCTCATATAATCAAAGCCGTAACCTAAACCTTTCCAATCTTTTTTTGGTCTGAAATGAATAATACATTTTGCCGTTATCTCAAAAGGAGCTGTTTCATAATTAAGTGGATTATTAGTTTGATTATTTCCTTGTTTACCGTGCATATCAACAATGCCTTTACTATTAACAATAGTACTTTCATCAGAATGCATGAATAATTTCTTTGTTCCAGATACATTCGTTTCTAGTGCCTCTATTTTTATCTCATTCTCTGAGTTAATTAATGCTTTTCCTGCCTGCGTATGGAATAATTCAGTGATCATCTGTAGCATTACAGGACTATTAATAAGCATTTTCTGTAATACATTCATTAAAGCTGTGTTCCCAACCGTGAATGTCAGGTTATTACCAACATTAATATCCATATTACTCCCTGCAGTAAAACTTATATTTTGAGGGGCGGTAACATTAATGTTTCCCTGTCCATCCATAAAATAAACATTACCGCTGGGGTCTTCAATGGTTACGCTTCTTTCTGCATCGTTCATTAAAACTTTGATTCCGCTACGGGTCTGTATGGATTTAAGGTGATTATCAGCACCTCCACCCAATCCAATACCTCCGTGAAACATTCCACCCATAGCAAAAGGAAAATCTGGATTGTGATATTCAAAGCCTACCATCACCTGATCTCCGGTTTCAGGAACAGCTACAAACCCTCTGTTTTGGCTTATAGCATCTGTTCCTCCTGCATCTGGACTCATCATTCTTATAAAGTGAGTAGTGTTATTTAACTGCCAGTCAAACTGTACCTGTATTCTTCCCTGATTCAATGGATCAACATTGGATATAACAGTTGCAACCTGCGGTTCTGCTTTGGGCATTATAAAATCAGGTTTGGGCATAAAACCTGTTCCCTCTGCAATAGCTTCAAAGCTTCCTGTATAATAACCTCTTGAATCAACCTCATGCCTTACCTCTGTTATCATAAGTCTTGTAAAGTAAGCTGTCTCGTTAGTGTCTGTCTTCCTCATTTCTATATCTGCAACACAACCAGTGTATAGAAAAGGGAGAGTAGTATTTCCTGATACAGTAAAAACTTCTACCGAAGCACTTCCTCTTGCACTCTTTTGGGAATCGTCCACATCCATAAACATATTAGCATTAATGGGTGTGGGAGTCAGTGATCGGGTTTTAAAAATATTATCATTCAGTTCATAGGCTGTAGCTGATAACTCTCCTAAATGCTTTATGGAATTGTCAGAGCCTATCATTTTTGCATGACTACTGCTGTTGTAGCCAAAGTATTCGGGTTTAGTGTGTACAGCTTTTAATTCTACCTGCACATCACTCACATTACTGCCATAAACTAACTGAACAGGTTTCTCGTGTGGAGGGATTTTTCCAAAATGCAGTATTTCGCCATCATAATAAAATTGCTCTCCATAGGCTTCTGCTATTCTTGTCAGATAATTGTAATGGGTTTCACAGTACTGCGAGCTATAGTTGATATAGCTTTTGTTTTGAGAGTTTATTCTGAAATCAAAATTACTTGTTCCTAATGTTTCTTTAATAATGCTGTCAGCAATAATAGATGTATTTACAGCCTGACCACCTCCAAAACTCTGGGTATGCGGTGCAGAATCCATTAATATGGTTGGGCTTTGTCCTTTCAGTACAATATTTCCAAGGCTCATCTTTTCCTGACTGAAAGCCACTTTTGTAACCACACCAACAAATGTTCTTTCAGGGCTTTCATTTTCAGCATCTTTATATTTAAAAGTAACTGTCAGACGCTTTCCTAAAAACTGTCGGGCTTCTTCAAGTTTGTGGTTCTGTGCTTTTCCCAAAGAATCATGTGCCAAAGTAAGTTCAAAGTTATGATGTGTTCTTGCACTCTGCTGTAAACGGAAATGCTTAAAGTGGTTGATCCGTTTTCCGTTTGCTACAATATCAAGTTTCACCACACGGTTGATCCCCGAAATATGATTCTCCGAAATCCGATCAGAATTGGAGGTATTTTTTTTCATAATGTTTTGTGTGTTTTTGGTCTTATTTCACTAAAGTTAGATAAAAATATAATGCCAAATAAAATTATTTAATAAAATCTTGGAATTTGTAGTAGTATTACTATAAATTGAAAATCAATCTAATACCTTTCATTATTTAGAATAAAGTATTCTCCCTGACTTACAACTTCTTTATAAAAGTTTTTTTTCGACAGATCATTTAAAAATATCAGATTTGGACATTAAAAATGTAAACTTTTCATTTGCAGATATAAGTTGGATGAGTGGACGTGCATGTAAAAAAATCAGTGGAATCTTCGGGGCTAATATGATGAAGGGTAAAATATGGCGAATCGATTTTAAAGACAAGATGATTACCGTGTTTGATAAACAACAGAAACTTGCCAATAATTTTGCAACAATTCCTTTTTCTGAAGAAAATTTCACCAATGTTCCAAGACTTAAGGCTAAAACAAGAAATCAAAATATAGAATTTATATTTGATACTGGTTCAGGAATGGGTTTTACTATTAATAAGGAATTATATGATCAAATAAAAGATAAAGACTTTTTAGTTTTTGAAGGACTTCTTTCTCAGTCTTTAAATAGCATTGTTAAAGGGCAGCGGCAGGTTGATGTGATGGATATTGAAATCAATAACACAAAACTGGGTAACCAAATAATAGATAGCAGTTCTGATTCACCCAATTTAATTGGCATCAGGTTTATAGAAAACTATTTGGTTGATCTTGATTTCATTAATAAAAAAATTACTCTTGCCAATACAGGAAAATCTCTTGAATATCAAAGTTTTGGGATTGCATTTGCCCCGATTAACAACAGCCTTGTCATTGTAAATAAGCTGGAAATCCCTCAATTATCAGGATTACAATTAACTGATAAATTATTAAGATAAATAATACTGATGTTTCTAAAATGAGCGGAGAGGCTTTTTGTGGAATAAAAAAAATACTTGACAATAGTCAGACCATTGTTATCGAAAATGAATCTCACAAAATCTTCGCGTTGGAAAAGAAAAATATTTTACAATATTTGAATTAAAATTTAAAATACAACCAATAAAAGACTATTAAATCTACCTTAACCATAAGACGGACTTTTACAACCTGCTTGGCGGCAAGCCATATTGTTTTTTAAAAGTAAATGAAAAGTGAGAAAGATCTTCAAAACCCAGGTCGAGATAGATATCCGATGCTTTTTTTCCTTTTTCTAAAAGATAATGAGCTTCCTGAAGTCTTTTTTCGAGCAACCATTTCCTTGGGGCGGTTCCAAATACTTTCTCGAAATCTCTTTTAAAAGTTGCCAGGCTTCTTCCCGTGAGATAGGCAAAACGATCAAGTTTCACATTAAAATGATAGTTTTTAATCATAAATCCTTCGAGATCGATTTTATAGGGATTTGAAATATCATACAGGATATTTTTAAAAGATTGATCATGTCCAAATAAAAGCAGTAATGCTTCTTTCTGTTTCAATAAAGCAAGTTCGGGGGATTTATTTTCCAACAAATCCTGATACTGCAGCAGAGACTCCATAAAATATTTCAGATGTTTTACATCAGACACTTCAATAAAAGCAGGGGCTTTTAATTTTTCATGCAGCACAAAACCTTCATCCTCACTCATCTGCTTCAGCATTTTATCATCAAACCTGACGGATAAAGATTTAAATTCTGATTCTTCACCAGGTTTTTTCAGGAATTTCAATAATTGATTTTTCCGGACAAGATAAACATCACCACTTCGGAATATTTTCCGGTGAACACCATCATTAAGTTCCATTTCTCCGGAAATCACCATGCATAATGAATTGTAAGGCACAAACTGTTCTCCTTCACGAAAAACAGTAAAGTAGCAGGAATAATTGATATACTCAATATTTTCAGACATTTTCCTTGTATTAAAGTCAAGTCAAAAAAGCTCTGACTTGACTGTTCAATATAATATTTTTAATTGTTGTTTTAAACTAAAATTGATTTAGGTTCTAAATATTCTTCCAATCCAAATGCTCCGAATTCCCTTCCAATACCAGATTGTTTGAATCCACCGAATGGCGCCAGCGGATCATGCTTGAACCCATTAATACAAACTCTGCCGGCTTCAATCCTTGAGGCCACTTTCAAAGCTCTATTTTCATCAGAAGAAGTCACATAAGCAGCTAATCCATATAAAGTATCATTAGCAATAGCAATGGCATCCTCATCGTTTTGATAAGAAATAATCGACAATACCGGTCCGAAAATCTCTTCCTGAGCAATGCGCATATCGTTTCGGACATTGGTGAAAACTGTAGCTTTAACAAAGTTTCCGTTTTCAAGACCTTCAGGCTTTCCCGTTCCTCCGACTAATAATTCTGCATTTTCATCTAATCCTACCTGAATATAATGCTGCACCCTCTCATATTGTTTTTCAGAAACCATAGGACCTACATTGGTATTTTCGTTGGCAGGATCACCTACAACAACCTGAAGAGCAGCCTCTTTCGCCAACTGATTAACCTCTTCTAATCTCGACTGAGGCACCAACAAACGTGTTGGAGCAATACAGGCCTGCCCACTGTTCATATAAGCTCCAAAAACAGCTTGAGGAATGGCTTTTTCAAAATCTGCATCGTCCAGAATAATGTTGGGTGATTTTCCACCCAGCTCTAAAGTTACCCTTTTCATACTGTCTACAGCTCCTTTCGCAATCATTTTCCCTGTCCGGGTAGAGCCAGTGAAAGAGATTTTTGCAATATCGGGATGGTTTACAATTTCATTACCAACAACATTTCCCAACCCGTTTACCACATTGAAAACTCCTTCAGGAAGCGCCGCTTCATGGAAGCACTCTATGATAAGCTGGGTTTGCAGCGCACTCATTTCACTTGGCTTCACCACTACAGTACAACCTGCTGCTACCGCTGTTGCAAATTTATTGCATATAAAACTGTTACTGGAATTCCAGGGTGTAATAATCCCCACAACGCCTAGTGATGTCATTTCAACAAGTGTGCTTCCTACTTTTCTTTCAAATTCAAAATGTTGCAGTGTTTCAATCATATGATCAAAAGCTCCCACCATATTTTGGTAAGCGATTGTGCAGAACTGCCTTGTTCCCCCATATTCCAGGATCATGGCATCAATAAGTTCCTTTTCTCTCTTTTCCACAGCCTTTTTTAAGTTTTTAAGAATTTCAATACGCTCCACCACATTTGTTTTTGAAAATGTTTTAAAGGCTTTCTTTGCTGCAGCAATTGCATTTCTGGTATCAATTTCATCACCCAGGATCACTTCCCCTATTTTCTCATGATTGGATGGATTGATAAGATCAAATATCTGTTTACCGTGTAATTCTGTAAACTGGCCATTAATGTAAGCTTTGTCTATACGTTTCATATGTTCTAAATTTTATTAAGACAAAGTTCCTTCAATTTCAAAGAGAATGTTTTGTTATACAGCTCAATTCAACTTTGTTAAACAGCTCAACATTATAGTTCCTTCCTTATTTATAAAGACTCTGTTTACTGTTTAATAAATGATTTTAAAAAGAACAAAGTAATTATTGGTAACCAACCTGAACATAATCTTTGAATTTTACAATGTTTTTTGACACAATCTAAATGAAGATAATTAATGTAATTTACTTATGATTTGCATAGTAAACATAAACACCTGAAAACGAAAACACTAAAACACCTCACTATAAAATAAGTATAGTCTACCCACAAAAAAGACTAAAAAAATGTTTTATCGTGAAGAATTTTATATATTTGCACCATCTAACAATTAAAAAAATAATTTACTATGTCAGACATTGCATCAAGAGTAAAAGCTATCATCGCTGATAAGCTTGACGTTGAAGAAACAGAAGTAACTCCTGAAGCTAGCTTCACAAACGATTTAGGAGCTGACTCATTGGATACAGTTGAGTTAATCATGGAATTTGAAAAAGAATTCAATATTCAAATCCCTGATGATCAGGCTGAAAAAATTACTACTGTAGGGCACGCTATTGCTTACATCGAAGAAGTAGTAAATAAATAATATTCTTCAACAAAAAAGAAAATTTTAAAAGTTTATGGAATTAAAAAGAGTAGTTGTAACCGGTTTTGGCGCAATAACACCGATTGGAAATAATGCAAAAGAATACTGGGAAAATCTTCTTAAAGGTGAGAGCGGTGCTGCTCCGATTACTCTTTTTGATGCCACAAACTTTAAAACCAAGTTCGCTTGCGAAGTAAAAGGTTTTGATCCGTTGCAGCATTTCGATAAGAAAGAAGCAAAGAAAATGGACCGAAATACCCAGCTTGGACTTGTTGCTGCCCGGGAAGCGGTAGCACACTCCAGAATTATGGAAGACAATGTTGATAAAAACAGAGTCGGTGTAATTTGGGGTTCCGGGATCGGAGGTTTGGAAACTTTTGAAACTGAAGTTTTAGGATGGGCGAATACGGAAATTCCAAGATTCAACCCTTTCTTTATTCCTAAAATGATTGCGGATATCACTCCTGGACACATCTCAATAGAGTATGGCTTTCACGGGCCGAATTATACTACGGTATCTGCCTGTGCATCTTCTGCCAACGCTCTGATTGATTCCAAAATGATTATCCAGCTTGGAAAAGCTGACGTTATTGTATGCGGAGGCTCTGAAGCAGCCGTTACAGCAAGTGGTGTCGGTGGATTCAATGCAATGATGGCACTTTCTACAAGAAATGATGATCCTACCACAGCTTCAAGACCGTTTGATAAAGACAGAGACGGTTTTGTATTAGGTGAAGGTGCAGGAACTATTATCCTTGAAGAATATGAGCACGCAGTAAAACGTGGAGCAACGATTTACGCAGAATTACTGGGTGGCGGTATGAGTGCAGATGCACATCATATGACAGCCCCTCATCCTGAAGGCTTAGGAGCTTATCTGGTAATGAAGAACTGTTTGGAAGACGCAGGCTTAACTGCTGATGAAGTAGACCATATCAACATGCATGGTACCTCTACTCCATTAGGAGATATTGCAGAATCCAACGCAATTTCAAAATTATTAGGCGAGCACGCTTTTGATATTCAGATTAATTCTACAAAATCAATGACTGGCCACCTTTTGGGTGCAGCTGGAGTAATTGAAGCTATTGCTGCATTAGGAACTATTATTCATGGTATTGTTCCTCCAACCATCAATCATTTTACTGATGATGAAAATATTGACCGCAGACTGAATTTCACATTCAACGACGCAGTTAAGAAAGATGTAAAAGTAGCCATGAGCAATACTTTTGGATTTGGTGGGCACAACGCTTGCGTTCTATTTAAGAAAATCTAAATTCAATGAATGGAGTTACAGAAATACTTTTCTAAATTCCTTCTCAAACAAAGAAAAAGAAAATTAACGGAGAGAGACTTCTTCCTAAGTACCGAGATAAAAAAAATACTGGGTGCAGAGGTTCAGAACGTTGCTCTTTACCGGGAAGCTTTTTCTTTAAAAAGTTCTTCTAAAAATCAAGACAGTAATTACGAACGACTTGAATTTTTGGGGGATTCTGTTTTGGGTACAATTATTTCCTGCCATCTGTTTCAGACGTATCCTCAGGCTAATGAGGGGTACCTGACCCAGATGAAATCAAAAATTGTTAATAGGAAAAATCTTAATAAATTGGGAGAAGACCTCAAGCTTACCGATCTTTTGCAAAAGCAGGGATCCGCGGCATTGGGCGAGAATATTTCCGGAAATTTATTTGAGGCACTTATTGGCGCTGTTTATCTGGACTTTCATTATGATACCTGTAAAAGGATTATTCTGGAGAGATTGCTTACGCCTACTGAAATTAATAAGCTTGAAAATAAAATTGTAAGCTACAAAGGTCTTCTGCTTGAATGGAGTCAGAAGAAAAAAGTAAATATAAAGTATGAGACCTGTGAGGAAATCCAGGTTAATAAAGCAGTGGTTTTCAGATGTCATGTCTGGCTGGGAGAAGAAAAGATCGCCAATGCGACGGAAACTTCCAAAAAGAAGGCAGAAGAAAAAGCAGCGCAAAGAGCATTTTATATTTTAAATAAAAAAGAAAACATACTTGGAAATTCAAAAACTTTATGATCTAGACGATATAGAATTTGAAGATATTGCCATAGGATTGGTAAGATTAGCAAAAGATATACCTGCTCATGAGTTTTTCTACAAAATAAATCAAATCAACGGCCCCACCTTTTGCAGAAAGAAAGACGTTATTCTTCACGGGGCTTATTATGATTATTATTTTCCGAGATTTGAGGCTTATCACAAGTTTACAAAAACATGTTTTACATTCATTTCAAACCGGTCTTCAGAAAGTAAGCAAAAAAAATTGCAGACCGAGCTCTTCACAGAAGAAGAAAACATTAAATTTTTATTAAATAATCAGGTAGATGTAGAATATATTTTGCATACTTCGGAACAATTCCCTGATTTTTCCGTAATTTTGCTCCCTGAAAATCTTGTGTTTCCGATACAAGATTATACACTGAGTTCTGAAGAGGAACTTTATCAAATTATCCAGTATTATGAATAAGTATTTAAAGAAGACAAAAATTATTGCAACACTAGGACCTGCTTCGTCATCGAAGGAGGTAATGTTAGACCTAATGAGAGCGGGTGTTGATATTTTCAGAATAAATTTTTCACATGCAGACTATGACTTAGTTCGAAATAATATTGAAATTATCAGAGAGCTTAATAAGGAATACGGCTATTCTATAGGGATCTTAGGAGACCTTCAAGGCCCGAAACTGAGAGTAGGCGTTGTAAAAGAAGGTTCTTACCTGAATCCTGGAGACATTCTTACCTTTACCAATGAGAAAATAGAAGGTGACTCTACCAAGGTTTACATGACCTACCAACAGTTTCCTCAGGACGTAAAAGTTGGGGAAAGAATCCTTATCGACGATGGAAAGCTAATGCTGGAAGTTATTGAGACCAACCAAATAGATACGGTAAAAGCAAAAACCATTCAAGGGGGGCCATTAAGTTCTAAAAAAGGAGTTAACCTGCCTAATACCAATGTTTCTCTTCCTGCACTGACGGAAAAGGATATTCAGGATGCCAATTTCATGCTTGACATGGAAGTGGATTGGATTGCATTGTCATTTGTGCGTCATGCTCAGGATATCATCGACTTAAAAGAACTTATCAATGCGCATCCTAACGGTAAATTCAAAACACCGATCATTGCTAAAATTGAAAAGCCTGAAGGCGTTAAAAATATTGACGAAATTTTATTGGAATGTGACGGGCTAATGGTTGCCCGTGGTGACCTTGGTGTGGAAGTTCCGATGGAAGAAGTTCCTGCTATTCAGAAGAACCTGGTAGAGAAGGCAAGATTCTATTCAAAACCGGTGATCATTGCTACCCAGATGATGGAAACCATGATCAACAGCCTTACACCTACAAGAGCAGAAGTAAATGACGTTGCTAACTCTGTATTGGATGGTGCAGATGCTGTAATGCTTTCAGGAGAAACGTCTGTAGGAAGATATCCGGTGCAGGTGGTTGAAAACATGGCAAAGATTGTTCAGAATATTGAGAAAACCAGTTTTTACCAGCACAAGAATGAGCCTATTGAGAAAGATTATAACTGTATCGATGAAAGATTCATTACCAACAGGGTATGTCTTGCCGCAGTAAGAATTGCAAAAACCACTAATGTTTCTGCTATTGTTACATTGACGCATTCAGGATATACGGCTTTCCAGCTTGCTGCACACAGACCCAATTCCCATATTATTGTTTACAGTGGAAATAAAAGAGTGATCACAATGCTGAATCTTCTTTGGGGAGTTCATGCTTATTATTATGACATGAAGAAACCAACGGATGAAACCATTATCCAGGTAAATATGCTGACCCATAACCACGGTTATATTGAAAGCGGAGACTTTGTTATCAACATCAATGCTACCCCATCTTACGAAGGCGGAAAAACCAATACACTGAGACTGACGACAGTATAAGCAATAAGCAATAAGCAATAAGCAATAAGCAATAAGCAATAAGCAATAAGCAATAAGCAATAAGCAATAAGCAAAATTACTTTTTGACAAGCATACAAAAAAATCCCGGAAATATCTATTTCCGGGATTTTTTATATTTAATGACTGTTAATTATATTAATACATTATACTTTGTACATTTTACATTGTACACCATACAACTAGTTTCCCACAATCGTTCTTGCTGTTACAAATTCTTTTAAAGCCAATAAAGATAATTCCGTTCCATACCCCGAAGCTTTGCTCCCACCAAATGGAAAACGCGGATCAGAACTCGTCATTCTGTTAATATTGACGGTTCCTGATTCAAGGTTTTCAATAAAGAATAACTGACGGTCTGCTTTTTTCGTCCAAACAGAATTGGAAAGCCCAAAAGGAATATCATTAGCCATTTGTAGAGCTTCTTCATCACTTTTAGCGATCATTATCATTCCCAGAGGACCAAAAAGTTCTTCTTTTAAAATAGGATTACCTTCCTGAACACGAATTAAACCGGGTTTAAATTCATTTTCAGAGATTCTTTCCAGAGGAATAATAATTTCAGCCCCATTTTCCAGCGCCCGGTTGAATTGAGCTTCCAACTCATCGGCCAGATCCGGTCTTGCCATTCCCGCCAATTTAGTTTCCTTATTGAAAGGATCTCCAACTTCATAGGTTTTATATTCTTCAATAAATTTCGGTAAAAATTCGTCTTCAATTTTTTCGTCAATAATAAATCTTTTAGCTGCAGTACAGGTTTGACCGCAATTTTGAAGTCTGGATTTTACTCCTGCTTTTGCCGCTTCATCCAAATCTGCATCATCGAAAATAATGAAAGCATCACTTCCTCCTAATTCCAGTAAAGATTTTTTGATGTTTAAACCAGCAATTGAAGCTACTTCTCCACCTGCTTTTCCACTGCCTGTAAGGCTTACCCCTTTCACAGCATCATGCTCAAGAATTTCTTTTACAGCTTTATGCCCCACTTCCAGGTTCTGAAAAACACCTTCCAGAAAACCGGCCTCTAACAGAACTTCTACAATTGCATTTCCGCTTCCGAAACAGATTGAAGCATGTTTAAGAACGACTGTATTTCCAGCTAAAATCGCAGGAACAGCAAATCTCAGTACCTGCCAGAAAGGAAAATTCCAAGGCATTACTCCTAAAATCACACCTTTCGGAACATAATGAACTTCGGAATAAGAAAATTCAGATTCAACTTTTTCAGGTTTTAGAATATTTTCAGCATCTGCATAATAATGCATCATTAAGGCACACTTTTCCACCTCGGCAATTGATTCTGAAATGGGTTTATTCATTTCAGTCGTAATGATTCTGCCGAATTTTTCTGAATTATTCTTTAAAATTTCTGCCGCTTTTGCAATCAGCTTCTGCCTTTCTCCAAACGGTACTTTTCTCCATTCTGAAAACGTCTTATCTGCTTTAATAAGCTTATTTTCAATTAACTGTTCCATAATTTAATTCTGTTTTAAATTCAAAAAATGAATTTATTAATGCCTTTATTCTAAAAAGCATCGTGAAAGTAACAAATTTTGTTCCTTAAGACTAAATAAAGCAATGATTTTTCTCTATCGAAATAATATAATTTTGTACTATATCATAAACCATTCATTCACAAGACATGCTGCAAGTCTTGCGGTCCTGTCCTGAATATCAAGGGAAGGATTGACTTCTGCTGCATCAAGCGCTATCAGTTTCTCATTTTTCAAAATATGTCTGTAAAAATGCATAAAAGGCGTATCTGCAAAGATGCCGTTGTAGGCGGAAGCAGAAACTCCCGGGGCAATCGAAGCATTGAATACATCCATACAGATCGTAAGGTAAAGAAAGTCTACACTATCTGCCAGTTCATCTATCCGCTGATAAATAGAAGGAAGGTTTTCAAAAAAAAGCTCATCGGCAAGGATATATTTCATGCCGTAATGATGGGCAGTATCAAACAATTTTAAGGTATTAGAATTTCTCTGAATCCCGATATGAAGCGAATTGATCTGCCCTTCCTGTGCGATCTGCCAAAAGCCTGTTCCTGAGCTTGCTCCTACTCCATTTTCCGGTTGTCTGTTGTCAAAGTGGGCATCGATATTGATAATTCCAATCTTCTGTTCCGGAAAGGCTGTTTTAATTCCTAAATAATGGGCATAGGTTACTTCATGTCCACCGCCTAAAACAAGTGATCTTCCTCCTTTTAATAATACTTTTGAGACTTTTTTAGCAAGAGTATTCTGGGTACTTTCGAGATCCCCGTTTTCACAGCTCACATTTCCAAAGTCTAAAAGGGAAAAATCAGGACGGATAACGGGAAAGTTAGACATATTTTTACGGATCACATCCGGAGCATCTTTCGCTCCCTGACGTCCTTTATTTCTTTTGACCCCTTCATCTACGGCAAAACCGTGCAGAACGAAATGATCCGCTGTAATATGGTCATAATTATTTTCTTCTTTAACTCTTTGAAATATTCTGTGGAAAAGAAGTTCTTCTCCATCCAATCTGCCTTGCCAAGTGTCCTGAAACATAGAATTTAAATTAAATTTTTAATGACATCGTTTTATATGGTAAATCTAAATAATATTGTTTAGATATTAAAACGCTCCTTTGTTTAATTCCAACAGTATTCCATGAGATCGGTCATTCAATGGAAGGGTTGTTTTCAGGTCATTCTTTTCCCTGGTTGGCATTACTGCTGATGAACATTTCATTGCGTTCTTCTGAAACGATTTCCAGGAATCGTTCATAATGCTTGAGAACATCAGAAATCAGCTCATTTTTTGTAAAGTACTGCACATCGTATCCTTCCCTTCCATCCCCAAAATAGGATCTTGGATAGTGGGTTTTCTTATCATCCAGATCGGGAAGATTTTCTTCATTAATCATGTATTCAGAAACGGTTTTCACCTTATTTTCAACTCCGTAAACAAAATTATTGACTACTCCCTGGTGAATTTCTATTTCTGTCCTGACAGGATTTTCATACTGGTTTATTTTCGCTTCAATTCCATTAGCTGCAAATTCCTGCTGCAGATCTGTAAAGGCTTCTTTTGTTTTAACCTGAATAAAATGATCTACTGATGAATTATCTTTAAAGGAGACGATGTTTTTTAAACGCTCTTTCCAAAATTCTCCTGACCAGGGAACGGTTGAAGCAGAAAAATTGGTGTCATAATATTTCTGGTCAATGATTAATCCCTTCATCAGACTGACTATAAATAAAAGGACTATGATTGAAAAGGGCAATGCCGTAATTAAGGTCATGCTTTGAAGTGCTTTTAATCCTCCTGCGTTTAACAGTAAAAGGGAAAGCACGGCAAGTAAAATACCCCAGAATATAATCTGCCATTTCGGAGATTTACTGGAATTTTTAGTAGCGATACTATTCATTACAAATATTCCCGAATCAGCGGATGTTACAAAGAAAATAATAATGATGGAAATCACAAAAAACCCGGTCAGGGTTGACAAAGGCATATATTCTAAAAAACGGAACATTAATGCATCAGGATCGGATGCCAGCTGGCTTAATTTACCATTCGCTACATTCAGGTCGAACCAGATAGCACTATTCCCGAATACGGACATCCAGATAAAGTTGAATAAAGTAGGAAGCACTAAAACGGCCAGAATAAATTCCCTGATGGTTCGTCCTTTAGAAATCCGTGCGATAAATAATCCTACATAAGGTGACCATGAAATCCACCATGCCCAGTATAAAATTGTCCAGTCATAAAACCAGGGCAATGCATTTTTTTCGTAAACATGGGTATTGAAAGTAAGATTGAAAAAATTATTGACATAGTTTCCTAATCCGTCGGTAAAACTTCCTATTAAATAGACAGTCGGACCTAATATGAGTACAAAAAGTAAGAGTACAATGACACTCATTACATTAATATTGCTTAAGATCTTCACTCCTTTATCTACTCCACTAATTGCTGAAAAAACAGAAAGAGAAATAAGACTGATCACAATAATCACCTGATTGGTAAAGCTGTTTTCTGCAGTAATATGAAGTATATTCAATCCTGAACTGATCTGCACCACTCCAAATCCCAAAGTCGTGGTCAAACCGAAGAAGGTACAGCATAATGCAAACACATCAATTGCATTTCCCCATTTGCCATTAATTTTATCTTTCAGTAATGGATAAAAGCAGCTTCGCAATGAAAGGGGCAGCCTGTACCGGTAAGCAAAGTAAGACAGGGAAAGTCCTACCACTCCATAAATAGCCCAGGCATGAATTCCCCAGTGAAAAAAGGTATATAATTGTGCCTGCTTTGCTCTGCTGACGTAATGATTATCTGCAAAAACTTCTGAGGAATAGTGTTGCATAGGTTCTGCCACACTGAAATAAATAAGCCCGATTCCCATTCCTGCAGCAAACAGCATCGAAATCCATGAGAAAAAGGAGTATTCCGGCTTGCTGTCATTAGCTCCCAGCTTTATATTCGCATATTTACTGAAAAGAAGGTAAACTAGAAAAATCACAAATAAAGTAACTGCCCAGACATATATCCAATTCAGATTAACAAATATAAACTGTTTAATCTCATTTAAAATATTTTCCGTCGGTTTAGGATAGAGCGCCGAAAGAAAACATGTTCCGATAATAAAAATGAGACTTGGAATAGTAACACCTTTGTTAAAAGTAGACTTTAGATTTTTAAATTTCATCACCTTATTTTTTTGTAATTTAATATTGACAGACACCTGGCATAGCCCTGGTAGAAGTACTCAAAGAATAATATGACTGCTTTATTTTCCTTATCAAGGAGTGTACTTAAGAACTATAGAAAGTTACTATTTCTTTTAAAGATTCAACAGTAACGGGGGCACAATATAAGGAAACTTATATAAAAAATGAAAATCAAGGCTGCTATTGCGGCTCATTCGTCTGCCTTGGCTTACCAAAAATTTGCTTTAATTTACGTTATAGTGTTCAAAGCTTTGCCAGTATTTATCCTTATAAATTTCGAGTGAAATTTTATACTGAGGATTCTCTTTTATAATCTGATCAAAGACTTTTGAGGGCTGTCTGAAATCTTTGCTGGCAAAATAGATACTTTTGCAGTTGTCTGCCGTCTCTCTCCCGATGTACAGATGACCACTTTCAGGAGCCAAAACTTCTGCTGCATAATCTTCGATGGTATTCATGGTATTGTAATCTTTTTCTTCCGGGAAACCATCATTCCTGCTTCCGTCGTAAGAAATCTTCAGCACCGAGATCCACGGATACGAAGCTTTTGCATTGTATTTCAGTAAAGAAGTATTCACGGTGGCCATAAGCGGCATTCCGTTTTCCAAAGTGGCTTCAAGAAGAGAAAACTGATCTTCACTTTCCAGCTTCATATCCTTATATTTCTCAGTAAACTCTCTTTCTCTCCAGAGAAGGAATTCTTTTAACTTTTCTATCGGAATAAGTTCTTTTTCAGCTTCATTCTTACCAATCACACTAAAAGTATCAATCTGAGTGGCAAAATTCAGTTCACCTAAGAAATTATCCAGAAAAATACAAATTCCAGTTGTAGCGGAACTTCTGTTTGCCTCATTCAGATCACTATACACAAAAGCCAGATCTATCTCGTCCGGATATCCGTCTATTTCATTGGAGTAAAAATAGATATTGTCTTTTGTGAACTCGCAGTCATTCATCCGGATTCCTACGTTTTCAATATTGGTTTCAGGCTTAAGGGCAGTTATTTTCCAGCGGTCCATCTTTGGTACAGCGGCCACAAGCTCCTCAGCAAAAATTATCTTTTTAATATCGCCTTCTACCGTAATAATAAGTTCTGCCGTATGGTCATCAGACATGCCTGAAAGAAAATAATATCCCTCATTTATTTTAGAAAGTTCAGGAGCCATAACATCAAAAAACTGGTCTTCAATATGCTCTCTGTTTTTAACAACTTCAAAAAATGTTTTCTCTTTTGTTAAAAACCAATCCCAGAAATCATTGTATGTCCTGATTTCTTTTTCCTGCCCTTTTTTGCCTAAAATCTTATCAAAGATGCCCATATTACTGAATTAGGTTTCCATCAATATATACTTTTTCTGCATTCAGGCTTCCCTGATTGTAAAGTATGTTTTGGAAATTATCCGTTTTAAAAGTGACAAAATCCGCTTTTTTACCGACTTCCAGTTGTCCTATATTGTCAAGACCCAGTGCATAAGCTGCACGGAAAGTCATTCCTGCAAGCACTTCAGCAGTCGTTAACTTTTCAAATGTTGCTAAAATGGAGGCTTGGGTAATTAAATTTCCCATTGGGGCAGATCCCGGATTCCAGTCACTGGCGATGGCTACAATTGCTCCGGCATCCAGTAATTTTCTCGCTGGTGTAAATTTTTCTCCTAATCCTAAGCTTGCCCCCGGAAGTGCAGTTGCCACAGTATCTGATTTTGCAAGAAACTCAATATCTTCATCAATGGTAGCTTCCAAATGGTCTGCAGACTTCGCTCCCACTTCCACAGCTATTCTTGAACTTCCGGGTGTAAACTGGTCTGCATGCACGGTAATATCAAAACCTAAATCTTTAGTTTTAAGCAGGAAATCTTTACTTTCTTCAGGCTGGAAAGCCGACTTCTCAATAAAGATATCTACACGCTTGGCCAATCCTTCTTCTTTTACTTTGGGTAAAATTTCGGCAAGGATATAGTTTAAATATTCTGTATTGCTTCCTTCAAAATCTCTTGGCTTTAGGTGTGCAGAAAGACAGGTAGGAACAAGTTTAGCTGGAGTATGTTGCTGCGCTCTCTTTATTATTCTGAGCATCTTTAACTCGTTTTCTACATCCAATCCGTAACCGCTTTTTATTTCAATGGTGGTAATTCCAAGTGAAACCAGAAAATTAATTCTTTCCAGTAAGCTTTTTAGCAATTCTTCTTCTGAAGCTTTCCTCGTATGTTGCACAGAACTCCAGATCCCGCCTCCACTTTCTGCTATTTCAAGGTATGTTTTTCCGGCATTACGCATCGCAAAATCATTGGCACGGTTTCCTCCGAAGCAGATATGGGTATGGGAATCTACAAATCCCGGAAGAACAATTTGTTCTCCTTCAATGGTTTCAATTTCTATATTTTGATTTTTAGATTTTAATGTCTCAAAATTTCCAAGTTCCCGGATCTCACCATCATTCACAATAATTCCACCATCAGAAATGATTTTAATCTGTTCATCAGAAAGTTTTCCTCTTAACGGAAGATCTGCCAGCGTTACGATCTGTTTGAAAGGTCCTATTAATTTCATTTATATAAGATTAAAGCTATTGCTTGTTTATAATTAATTTTTCCTCTCAAAAATACTTAAAATATCTCAATTTATTCTATCTTAAATTGTTCTATCCTGCATCTGTACCTTAATCTTAACGTTTTTTCAATGTCTGATTTTATCTGTCTACGTTTCAATCTTGTTCTAAATTTCCTATCTTTGAGGTAAATGAAATGAATTAATGCCAGATTTTTTACATCCAGATAAGGAAAACTACTCGCACGAGGAGCTTATACAGGAGGAGCAGATCCGTCCCCAGAGTTTTAAAGACTTTGCGGGGCAGAGAAAAACGCTCGAAAACCTTGAAGTTTTTGTCAGTGCTGCCAAAAGACGTGGCGGAGCTCTTGACCATGTTCTTCTGCATGGTCCACCGGGTCTGGGTAAAACTACTTTAGCCAATATTATTGCTAATGAACTTGGAGTAAGCTGTAAAATCACTTCCGGGCCTGTTTTGGACAAACCGGGAAGTTTAGCAGGCTTGCTTACGAATCTGGAGGAAAATGACGTTCTTTTTATTGATGAGATCCACCGTCTGTCTCCTATCGTGGAAGAATATCTGTATTCTGCCATGGAGGATTATAAAATAGACATTATGCTGGAAACGGGACCCAATGCAAGAAGTGTTCAGATCGGTCTGAATCCTTTTACTTTAGTAGGAGCTACCACAAGAAGCGGAATGCTGACGAAGCCGATGCTGGCAAGATTTGGGATCCAAAGCAGGCTTGAATATTATTCGGTTGAACTTTTATCGATGATCATTCAGAGAAGTTCAAGGGTTTTGGGAAGCAAGATTTATGAGGATGCAGCGATAGAAATTGCGAGAAGAAGCCGTGGAACACCGAGAATCGCCAATGCATTATTGAGAAGGGTTCGTGATTTTGCGGAGATCAAAGGAAACGGAGAAATTGAAATCAACATTACAAAATATGCGCTGAATTCTTTAAATGTGGATGAATTTGGCCTGGATGAAATGGATAACAAAATCATGCGTGTCATGATAGAAAACTTCAAAGGAAAACCGGTAGGAATTTCTGCACTGGCGACTTCAATTGCTGAAAATCCTGAAACATTAGAAGAAGTTTACGAACCCTTTTTGATTCAGGAAGGATTCATTATCAGAACACCGAGAGGAAGGGAGGTAACTGACAAAGCTTATCAGCATTTAAATATAACCAGACCGAAAAGTCCTGGAGAATTATTTTAAAAATCTATGTTTATTCCAAAATTATACAGAAGTGAAGATTACGATCTGATGAGGCAACTCATCAGTGAAAATGCCTTTGCCCTGCTTATTTCTTCTACTGAAAAAATAAGGGCAACCCATTGTATGATGATGCTTAATGAAGATGATCCAGAGCATATGTATGTGGAAACTCATATTTCCAAGGCTAATCCTCAGGCAAAAACACTGAAAGACGGAGATGAAGTTCTCTGTGATTTTCTGGGAGCTCATGCATATATTTCGAGCAGCTGGTATGATCATATGAATGTTTCAACCTGGAATTATGAAGCGGTACAGATCCGTGGAAATGTACAGCTGATGGACAATGAGGAGCTTTATCAGCATTTGGAAAAATTAACATTCAAGTATGAGAATTTCCAAAAATGTCCCGTAATGGTAAAAGACATGGGTAGAGCGTTTGTAGAGAAGGAGATGAAAGGTGCTTTCGGCCTGAAAATAATTCCAACAGAAATATACATCAAGCAGAAACTTTCCCAGAACAGAAAAGACCATGATTTTCAGAATATCATTTCGGAACTTGACAATACAGACGAAAACGGGAAAAAGGTCGCTGCTAAAATGAAATTAATACAGAAATAAATCAAAATATATATGAAATTATATCCAATACAATGTGGAAAATTTAAATTAGATGGCGGCGCCATGTTTGGAGTCGTCCCAAAGAGTCTGTGGGAAAAAACAAACCCTGCAGACGAAAGAAACCTGATTGAACTGGGGACCCGTTCCCTTCTGATAGAAGACGGCAAGAAGCTCATCCTTGTGGATTGTGGTCTTGGCAATAAACAGGATGATAAATTCTTCGGACATTATTCGCTTTGGGGAGATGATAATCTTGATAAGAATTTAAAGAAATTCGGTTTTGTAAAAGAAGATATCACAGATGTTTTTCTTACGCATCTTCACTTTGACCATTGCGGTGGTGCTATTGAATGGAATGATAATAAAACGGGTTACAGACCTGCTTTTAAAAATGCACAGTTCTGGACGAATGAAAATCACTGGAAATGGGCAACAGAGCCGAACCCAAGGGAAAAAGCAAGTTTTCTGAAGGAGAATATCATGCCAATGCAGGAAAGCGGACAGCTGAACTTTTTACCACTTCCTGCTACAGGAAATTATGGTTTTGCCCCTGATCTTAAAATGGATGTGATCTTTGTAGACGGACATACGGAAAAGCAGATGCTTCCGGTAATCCAATACCAGGAAAAAACGATTGTTTTTGCCGCTGACCTTATTCCTACTGCAGGACACATCAACCAGGTATATGTCATGGGATATGATACCAGACCTCTACTGACAATGGAAGAGAAAGGAAAATTCCTGAAACAGTGTGTGGATAATGAATATTTACTGTTCTTTGAACATGATGCTCACAATGAACTGGCCAGTCTTAAAATGACTGAAAAAGGAGTAAGATTAGATGAGATTCACAGTTTTAATGATGTTTTTGGATATTAATTTTTAATTATGGAAGAGTTACATTCAGAGACACAGAAGGCAGAACCGGAACCGTCGTCACCCAAGATCATAGGTCTTACGGGAGGTATTGGCTCAGGAAAGACTACGGTAGCCCACTTTATTGAGGAGTTTGGCTTCCCGGTCTATTATTCCGATGACAGAGCAAAAACCATTGTAAATGACAATGGGGAACTAAAGATCAAGATCAGGGAATTACTGGGCGAACAAGCTTATGATTCAAATGGCCTTTATGATAGAAAATATGTAGCAGAAAAGGTATTTAACAATAAAGATCTGCTTCATGAATTAAACGAAATCATTCATCCCGCTGTAAAGATTGATTTTGAAGAATGGCTTAAAAAACAGACCAAATATTTAGTCTTCAAAGAAACAGCATTATTGTTTGAACTAAAACTGAACAAACAATGCTACAAATCTCTTCTGGTCACTGCGGAAGATAATATCAGAACCAAAAGGGTAATGGACAGGGACGGAAAGACCTACCGTGAAGTAGAATCTGTCATGGAAAAGCAAATGCCTGAAAAGGATAAGATTAAACTGGCAGACTGCATTATATACAATAACACTAATCTGGAAGATCTTAAGGAACAAACCGAACAGATCATCTTTGATATTGAATAAGAAAAACCTCGTTAGAATTTCTAACGAGGTTTTTTATAAGTTTAAATAAACTTGACTAAGTCTGTCTTATCATCAGTCATTATGTAGAAGATCTGAAAGAAATCTCGGATGAGATTTTAGAATAAACAAACACAAATCACTAATTATTTAGTTAGTTAATATACATCTGGTATTAACATTAAGATAAATTCACCAAATTTTACCAATAAAAAAGCCCTCATTTCTGAGGGCTTTATCTATTTTGAAATTTAAATATTATTATTCTTTAATAAATTTCTTTTGAACTGTTTTACCATTGTCATCGATATCTATAACATAAACTCCATTGATCAGTTTACTTACATTGATCTGGTTGTTTAACAGGATACCTTCACCAATAATTTGTCCTGCAGAATTGTAGATTTTATATTTAGCTTTTTTACTAATATTTTTCACATACAATACTGAGCTTACCGGGTTAGGATAGATCAGGATATCGGTCTGGTTAACAGGGTTTGCAATTCCAGGTTTAGAGATTCTTACTGAATAATCCTCTACTTCTCCGTTGGCAAAATTAGTACAGTTAACCGGAATACCATCTCTCATCATCGCAATTCTCATTACTACGTATTTGTAGTTGGTCATACTTACATAAGCATCTACCGGCACGCTGAACGTTCCTGTAACAGGACTTGTCGTATTCGGTGGTGATGTAAGTACTCTTTCATCGATGTCGAAATATCCGTTTCTGTTGAAATCGATCCATACAGCGATACCTTCATCATGATTGGTTCCGTTCCATTTTTTCTCGATGGTGATCTGGTTTCCTGTAGATCCCTGAACCATCTCTATAAATGTATCCGGTACTCCTGTGTAATCTGTATAGCTTGATGGCCCTGAAGCATTTTCCATTTTAGGTCTTCCGCTAGGCGTCACCGTAACTTTGGAAATATGTTCGTTAACAGCATTCTGAGAAGCCATCTGGCAATAGATCACTGTAGGTGTTGTGAAATAATATGGAGGTGTGTATGCACCCGGCGTACCGTTACAAACGTTCACTACCTGCATTTCATATTTCGTTTCTTCCAATAATCCTGTAATTGTATAAGTATTCACGGTCAATGGAACGTTTGTCCAGCTCGGAATACCTACTTTTCTGTATCTAAGGATATAAGTTGCACCAGTGAAACCTTCCCATGTAACTTCAGCTGATGTTGGAGTAAGCTGTAGTATTGTTAATCCCGGAGGAGGTAGCTCACAAGTCCTTAGTGTAGTAAACACTTTTGGATTCGAATACGGGTTAAGTCCATTTTCTCCCACACACTTGTTTGCCACTCTTACTTCATATGTTGTATACGGATCTAAACCGCTCAACAGATAAGTATTGGTAGGAGGTGCGATATTACTGATTGGAGTCCAAGGTAAGCCTGAACCTACTTTTCTCCATTCTACCGTATAGGTAGAGCTGGCAGCAACAGGAGCCCAAGTAATCAAAGCGGAGGTTGTGGTGATATTACTAATTGTAACATTTGGAGGCGTAGGGTCGCATCTTGTTACAAATGGCTTGATCGGGGTAAATGTACCGACAACGTCTCCACATACTGCAGCTACCTGAACTTCATAATTTGTAGCTGGAGTTAAACCAGTCAGTACAAGCGGCATGTTGTTCAATAGTGTAGAAGCATATGTTTCTATCCATGGTCCCGGAGGTGGTCCCTGAAGTCTGTATCTTACTAAATAACTTACGTTATTCGCTCCACCTGAAAGGGTAAGTGTAGCAGAATTATGAGTTGTTACAATACCAGGCTGGTTTGGTGTAACATTACTACATGGTCTTATTCTTACTGCATAATCTTCAACCTCACCATTCACTGCATTCTGACACATTACCGGGGCACTTGTACGTTTAAGCACAACTCTCATTGTAGTGGTAAGTGGTCCTGTATAAGCTCCTGCCGGTACACCGAAAACAGCTGTAACCGGAGTAGTAGTACTTGCTGCGGAAGCAAGGATCTGTTCATTTGCTGTAAACTGTCCGTTTCTGTCGAAATCTATCCATACTGAAACTGCGTCATTACTTGTAGATCCAGTCCATCCTTTTGCTACAGAGATTTTATTGTTTACAGATCCTGCATCAAGAGTAATTAATGTTGCAGGTGTTACATAACTTGTATAATTGGTTTGTACAGAAGTATTACTCATTTGTGGAACACCAAGGTTAGAAGAAGTAACCGTTACATTAGAAATGTGGTCGTTAGTTCCTGTTCCTGTCATTGTACAGTATGACAATGGTGGTGTCGTAAATGTTGATGAAGGACCATATGCTCCTAATGGACCGGTTCCACATTGTGTAGCGACCTGTACATTATAGGTAGTTTGCTCTGTAAGACCGGTAATCGTATATGTACTTGCACCGGCAGCTAAAGTTTGCGTCTGCCAAGCTCCTGAAGGAGCAACTCTCCATCTTATGGTGTACGTAGCATTTGCTGCACCAATCCAAGATACATTTACTGTTGTAGAAGTAAGATTGGTAAGTGTAAGACTCGCAGGTGGTGCTGTAGTACATGCCGGCTGATCTATTAATTTCACAGCATAATCTTCTACCTCACCCCAAGTGAAAGTTCCACATGCAGCAGCAGTAGCAGATTCTCTTAAGGCTACACGCATACGGGTATTAAGCGTACCTCCGTAAACGGCAGTACCGGAAGGCACCGCAAATGTAGCTGTTACCGGAGTGGTTGTATTACTTGCTGAAGTTAAAACTTGTTCGTTTGTTTCAAATATACCATTCCTGTTAAAATCTATCCAAACACCAGTTCCAAAAGAATACTGAGTGCCCGGCCAGCTTTTAGCAATAGAAATTGAATTCCCCGCAGATCCTCTTACCAGCGTAATTAATCTGGCAGGATCCGTACTGTAATCTGTATAGTTGCTAAAATCTGAAGTACTAACCATTACGGTTGAGTTAGTAGGCGTCACTGTTACATTACTAATAAACCCATCAATTGTAGTACTGGTTGATGATGATGTACAGTAGGTAATCGCCGGTGTCGTAAAGAATACTCCTGCTGAGAATGCTCCCTGTGTTCCACCACAAATGGTAGCAACCTGAACCTCATATTGAGTTTGTTCTAATAAACCTGAAATAAGCTGGTTACTTGCTAATACAGCAGTGGCAGGAAGAGTGACCCATGCACCGGCAGGTGCTTGTCTGTATCTTACCACATAACTTGCTCCTGTAGCTGCAGCCCATGTAACGTTGGCTGAAGTAGGTGTTAAGTTATTTACTCCAATGTTGGTTGGTGGAGCAGCACTACAAGTCTGCAGATCAATAAGTTTTACTGCATAATCTTCTACTTCGCCCCATGTAAATGTTCCACAAGCTGAAACTGAAGAGCTTTCTGCTAAACCTACTCTCATACGGGTCGTAAGATTCCCTCCATAAACAGCTGTACCAGAAGGTACCGGAAAGGTAGCAGACACCGGAGTTGTTGTATTACTTGGAGCAGTTAACACACGCTCAGTTGCTTCGAAAATACCATTTCTGTTAAAATCGATCCAAACTCCTGTGCTAAAGCCATATTGATAACCCGGCCAATTTTTCGTAATCGTAACTGTATTATTTGCACTACCTCTTACTAAAGTAACTAATCTTGTTGGATCTGTACTGTAATCAGTATAATTACTGAACCCAGAGTTACTTACCATAGAAGGAGCTGCTGTTGCATTAACAGCCACCTGACCAATATAACCATCTATTGTTGTACTTGTAGAAGCGGCGGAACAATAGCTGATAGCTGGAGTTGTAAAAGTCGAACTCGCTGAAAATGCGCCCTGTGTACCTCCACAAATGGTAGCTACCTGGACTTCATACTGAGTTTGTTCTGTTAATCCTGAAATAAGCTGACTTCCTGTTAATGGAGTATTTACAGGAATACTGATCCACGCACCTCCAGATACAGGTCTGTATCTCACTACATAGGTAGCTCCGGTAGATGGCGTCCATGAAACATTAGCTGAAGTTGGTGTTATACTTCCTACTGTAATACCAGCAGGAGGTGCAGTTGTACAAGGCTGTAAACTTACACTTACCAACTGTAATCTTGGGATGTTATCATATCTTGTTGATGCAGTAGGTGGTGCTGTAGGGTTAGGATCTGTAGTATCATTATAATAAAGAATCCCTCTGTTTGTTCCTGCATTATAGTTCCCCCAGCCTGTTCCCGGAGATCCTGAATACCCTGGAGTATTCTCATCAACTCCTACAACAATATTATCGGTTCCGTTCCACAGGAATGGAGTTGATAACTGAAGGGTCACCCAGTTTCCACTTGTTATAGCAGGTAATGTTCCTGAAAAAACTTGTGTCAATGAAGCTGCAGGCACCCAACTGGTTGTAGTAGCAAAGTTGGCTTGGGTTGTATGTCCCATATATACTACCCAATCACTATAATTGGTTTGTGGCAATACAGCTGAATCAACGTAGAATTTTATAGCTGTAATATAATTTGCCGTTCCGACAGCAGCCGAAACTTCAGCAGCAGTATAAATCTGCTGAGAATAGTTATATCCATAATATGAATATATAGGAAGTTGAACCATGGAGGTAGTTCCCGTCCCAATCTGCCCCGTTTGACCATAGACTTTGGAAACAAAGCCTATATTTACTAAACACAGAAAGAGTATTAAAGAAGTAAAGAGTTTCTTCATAATGTTCTCATTATTATATTAATCATACAAATCTAATAATTTTTTCACTATTAATATATCCATTCAAATATTTTTTTGTAAAAATTTCACAATAATAATACATTTTATACATTAAAACATAAAATCCCCAGGGGCAGCCTGAGGATCTTATATCATTTTTAATTTTTATTATTTTTTGATGAACTTGGATCTGAACTGATCTTTTCCTTTTTCATCAATTGTGATTACATATCCGCCTTTAATTAGAGCTGAAACATTAATTTTTCCGTCCTTAATATTTCCATCTCCTACCAGCTGACCGGCAGCATTATAAATTTTATATAATGCTTTGTCTGAAACTTTAGTAATGTTTAATACATCACTTGCAGGATTAGGATAGATCTGAATTCCATTATTAGGAGCATTTACATCACTTGTTCCTAAAGCTAGCTGGATCTGAACAGGATAATCTTCGATCTCGCCGTATGCAAAACCATTACATCCGTTTTCAGGCTGATCTTCGTAAGCCATTACCACTCTCATAATGATTTTTTTATCTGAATAAGCGTTGGCAGGTACAGAGAACGTTCCCGATACAGGCGTCACCGTATTAGCCGCATTACTGTAGATTATCTCAGAATCTGAGAAGTTACCATCTCTGTTGAAGTCTATCCAGGCAGTTACTCCTTCATTATACTGACCGGCAGTCCAGGCTTTACTAACACTGATGGTGTTGCCTGAACTTCCCTGTCTTAGGGTAATTACTTTAGTAGGGTCTGCAGTGTAATCTGTATAAGAAGAACCGGTACTGGTATTGGAAATAACACTCATTCCAACCGGAGTTACAGAGACATTTGAAATATATTCGTCTGCAAAGCTTCCTGTAGCATTTGTACAGTATGCATAAGGCAATGTAGTAAAGTTTG
>Ga0308164_10001092_pt1 | contig 34414 bp, 28 predicted proteins | sample PhyTR2_FD_201031 | JGI IMG/M metagenome (GOLD analysis project Ga0308164, IMG submission 201031) | Phyllosphere microbial communities from UC Gill Tract Community Farm, Albany, California, United States - DLSLT.R2 | ecosystem: Host-associated > Plants > Phyllosphere > Unclassified | place: USA... | reverse complement strand
ACTAGGTGGCCATTTAATTATCGGGGCGCATTCTGCACTTGACACGTTGCCGCGGCTGGTTCGGGAATATGGTATAACCGATTTGTATGCAGAAACGGAATACGCCGACTACGAGGTCAAACTAACAGATGGCGTAAGAGAAGCACTTCCGGAAATAGAATTTCATTTTTTTTGGGGTAAAACACTTTATCATATAGATGACATTCCTTTTGAAATCCCGAAGGTTCCACTCACGAGTAAGGCCTATCGTATTACAGTTGGAAAAGAAGCTGAGCCACGTAAAACTTTTAGCATTCCAGAAGTATTAAATTCTGTTGCGAACGAAGAAAACAAAGAATTCCCTCATTATAAACTTTATGGCTTTACTAAGAAAGAATATGATGCTGCAAAACCATATGTTAAGGGCGGAGAAACTCCCGCATTGGCCAGATTAGATTATTACACTTTTAAATCCGAACTTTTGACGGGATACCGATGGAGCAGAAACAAGTCAGACGGTTTGGATTATAGCTCAAAACTATCTCCGTATCTGGCATTAGGGTGTATTTCCGCCAAGGAAATTTATGAAAATGTGAAAGAGTATGAATCGAAGGTTAAAAAAAATCAAAGCACCTGGTGGCTAATATTCGAGCTGGTTTGGAGAGATTATTTTACTTTCAAAGCAATGCGGTTTGGTACATCAGTCTTCCAAACTCGTGGTTACAAGAACAAAAATGTTGTTTGGGAAAACGACCCCGAAAAGTTTGAAAGGTGGTGTTTAGGCACAACAGGAATACCTTTTATAGATGCACACATGAGGCAATTAAATCAAACCGGATATATGAGTAATCGCGGTAGAGTAAATTGCGCAAGTTATTTTGTGCATGATTTAAAAATAGACTGGACTTGGGGCGCTGCTTATTTCGAAGCGAAACTTATTGATTATGATGTAAGCTCAAATTGGATGAACTGGCACATGCAGGCTTTTGAAATCTGGTACACCAATCCTGTACATCAATCGAACAAATACAAAGCACAAGATTTTATCCGCAAGTGGATACCCGAACTTAAAGGGCGAAATGACATTGAGGTTTTAATTCCATGGGCATTTGAGATGCTTAAATACCCTAAACCTATTGAAATTTATAAAAAGTGGAGCAGGGCTATCGGTCTGATAGAAAAGCTTAAAGTTTAAAACTGATATTCCTGTTTCGATTAACTTTTTGTTGCCTACTCCAAAATCATCGCATTCTACGAGCGCCTACAAGCTTGGCGGCTTGTTTTAAATGCGCTTGCCGGATATATTGTATTGGGCATTCAGTGCAATTTTGGTTTCTGCGTTGTTCTTGAATAATCTTTCGAGCTCATCAAATGATTTTCGAAGTTGGAAAGGAGATAGTTGTTCAGAGATAAACTTTTTAACCTTATCTGCAAGGAAGACCTGAAATCCGATTAAAACGAAAAAAAATATGTAATGATTAAGAATACTATGGCTTTTAGCCGACAAAACGGAACTTCCGAAAATTCCTGAAATAGCAAAATCGGCGATCACTGGTAATCCTATTAAAGGTAAAAGGTAAATAATATCAGCTTTAAGCTTAATCTGCTGTTTCGAACTTTCAATGCTTTCCAGGTAAACTTTACACTTATTCAAAAGAGGGGAGATTCTGTTGTTTAACATTTGATCCAGTTTCTCTAACGCCTTTCCATATGTGATGTCAATCGCACTAAATTCTTTTATCAATGCTGTTTCAGCAATATTTAATTTTTCCTGCTCAGAAACGATCGACTCCTGCTCGGCAATCAGTTTATCCATCAATTCAAGATCGTCGGGTATGCCTCTGGTCAGCTTTTGTTCTGCTGCGGTAATCCTGTTCTCAATCTGCTTATATTGAGTTTTAAGTTCATTCAATCTTTCTTCGCAAATTTTTCTTTGTTCAAAATAGTCGTCTTCAGTTCTTTTTAAATCAAGGGTGTATTCCAGGCGAATCAGATTTTCTTCGTTTATGGCAAACCTCGAATACATTGATTTTAATATATCGAACTGTTCATCAGCGGATCTGTCTTTTTTCGAAAGGGAATGGCTAAAGCTTTGTAAATCTAATTCTGTAAGGGGATTCTCTGACATAGAAAGAGGTAAATAATTCGATAAAAATATGAAAAATAAGGTAAGGGTTTAATTACGTTTTAAAATTAACGGAGAATTTTCTTCGGATGATCGATGTAAAAAAAGAAGCAATAAAGCTTTACGAGTTGTAAGTTGTGCCAAATAATGAAAACCATTTATTCGGGGAGGTGTTAGAAAGAGAGGTTATAAAGTTTAACCTTTTAAACTAAAAAATTATGAATTCAGGAAACATTGAATACGTAAATCTCGAAGAATTATCACAAGGAGATTATAAAATTGTAAGCGGCGAGGCTAATATTACAGGTTGGCCTGTGAGCGATGAAAGTGGAAGTACCGTAGGTAAAGTTCGTGACTTATTGTTCGATCCTGAGCAAAATGCAATCCGTTATATAATTGTAGACCTCGATGAGGCAATTGCCGGAGCGGATGAAAAAGCGGTACTTATACCTATTGGTGTTGCAAACCTTGCCGAAGATAAAAAGGAAGTTATATTGCCTGTAATGCACCAGAGCCAATTTTCTGCAATGCCGAGATACATTATAGGTGAGGTAACGAGGGATACCGAAATGGAAATCAGATCCGCAATCGGAAGTCCTGCGGCACTAAGAATTGAGGAAGAGATTGCGGAGTTGGATCATTCTGAATTTTATCGCCACCATCATTTTGACAGAGGATTTGTTGGAACTAAAGACTTGAGCGCTACCGAAGGCGGATTGCAGCTGCCAAGTGAAAGTCGTGAAGAAGAGGCAGCCACAGTCCACGAGCTAATCAATCATTCGGACAATAGAAAGGCTGACTATAATGAGAGTAATCAGCAACTATCAGGAAAACCCGAGCAATTTAATGTTGAAACCGAAGCGGGTATTTTTACCGTCGACCCACAAGAAAACGGTACATATAGAATTCTTAATGGCGAAGAAAAGATTGGTGTTATATATGCAGAAGCCGCTGAGGAAGGAACTCAATGGCGAACAATGGATAATTTGGAAGAACATTTTGTAAATACGATAGGTGAGGCTATACATGCTCATAATTCTTAGTGAATGAGAAGTTCGGGCGATAATGCGAATAGCGTTTCAACATTAGCATTAATTTACCTGCTTGATATCGGGGTATAAACGTTGGTTTTTACCCCGATATTTATTTTATAGCTTACGCGTTTAAATTAATTTAATAAATTGTGGTATATGAATACAGGAAGAATTTTAATGCTTTTAACTTTTACTATTGTTTTTTGGTTGGGGCTTGTCGGCATGAAAAACGTAGACACAGGGAAGCGAAAATTTCGAATTGCCAAAATAGAAGTTTATCCTCAATACTTAAATCAATATCGAGCTGCACTTTCTGAACACGCAAAAGCGGCTGTTAAATTAGAATCGGGTGTTTTGTCTCTTCAGGCAGTATATGATAAATCGAAACCCGAAAACGTTACTGTTTTTGAAGTTTATGCAAGTGAGGAAGCTTATCAAGGCCACTTAAAAACACCGCATTTTTTGAAATATAAAAATGGTACGTTAAAAATGGTCAAGTCGCTTGAATTAGTTGAGGTTGAGCCAATTGGTATTGAAATTAAACCTGATCTCCTAAACAGATAATAAGTTATTTTTCTTCAAACGCTTTGGGGTTTAGGCGTTTCTCCATCGCAATTAGTCTGATATCGGTTTGCTTGGGTTCCCCGAAGCGACCACTAATTTCTTCAAAAGCAATTGATGTTCCTGTGCTTATATACCCGTTACGTTCATACCATTCAATAAGTTCGGTACGAGAACTTATAACAGTAATCGCAATCCGATCACAACTGTTTTTTAAAGCGAGCACTTCTGCTTCAGCTAATAACAGCTTTCCGATGCCTTTTCCTTGTACCATCGGAGATACTGCAAACATGCCCAAATATAATTCAGGTTCGTTCAGTTCCAGATAAACTGTGCCTGAAATTATGCCATTTTTGTCAGTATATTTTAAAATGCAACTATTGCCCTTACTGAAATAGCTTTTAAGCGCATCTTCATCAATCCGTAAGCCACCTAAAATCTCAGCTTCTGTTGTCCAGCCTTTCTTAGATTCTGCCCCGCGATAAGCAGAATTAATTAATTTATTTAACACAGGGACATCTTGTACATTGGCTTTGGTTACAGACATATTTTGAAGATTATGGTTGCGAAATTAATAGAAATAATTGAGTTTGTATGCGTGCAGGGGTTGCATTTCAGATAAAGTCAAGTCAAAACTAACTTCATATACTATTTTATTCAACTCTCATGGAATTTACTGTTTTGGTTTGCCAAATTTGATTTAAATTTTCTGCACTTATCCGAACAATATTTCACCTCAGGCCAAATTTTCTCCCATTTTTTTCGCCACGTGAACGGACGGCCACATGCCAAACACGTTTTTGCCGGGAGATCTGCTTTATTAACCCCTCTCATTTTTCCACTGTTTTTTTAAAGTTGTATACGCTTCATTTGCTTCCGCATTTTTCCAAACCTCATAAAACACCTTTGCCGCTTCAGCTTTCTCATGCTCACCGGTACCTCGGCTAAGTGGCTCATAGTTGTGCTGCTTGTCATATTTTTTGCCACCCTTATAGTTTGCGTATCTTCTAGCCCGAGTATAGCCCATTTGGAGGTATTTCCGAGCCATATCTGCGCCTACAAAATCTCCTTGCTTAATGTATTTTAAGAATTGAAGATAAATCTTTTGAGAACTTTCTTCAGCGATTGCTTTCGTTTTAAATCTCCAATTTATTCCAATTTCGGTTTTGTACGGCTCGCAGATCAGCACACCCTGCTCACCTTTTCCAATACGGTATAATTCAGGTTGTTTTTTGTAGTCTATGTCCGGCTTCCAAGGGTAGTCAGCTTTATCAAAATTCAGATAAGAAGGTAGTTTATTCATTATTTTCGGAGGCTGAGCTTACAATTGAGTGGTTACGGTTGCAATTTGTATTTTCTTAACCTCTTTTGCAGCAGGATTGTTTTTTGAAATATACTCCTTGTTGGAGAACAATTTGAAAAATTTCGGCTCCTAGAATTTAGTAAGGGCATAAAAAAGCCCTTTGAGGTGATCTCAAAGGGCAATTTCTGTTTGTGGGCCCAGCTGGGCTCGAACCAGCGACCAAAAGATTATGAGTCTTCTACTCTAACCAACTGAGCTATAGGCCCCGAAAAAACTATCGTTTTTTGCGAGTGCAATGTTACAAATTTCGTTTCGATTTTGGAAAAAGTTTTTCACTAAAATTTTAAAATTTGATATTTCAACTTCATTTTCAGTTAATTGCCGATTTTTAAAACAAAAACATTAATAATACATTATAGATAACGTTATTGTAAAATATTAAAAGCTTTCTCAATCGTAATTCGAACTACAACAGTTTTTATGAAATTTAGCGTAATTTTATCTGACAATAACAATACAACTGATCACGAAAAATATTTTCCATTAACAATTAAACTTTAGCAATTTCCCGCATGGATTATAAGCAACTACAAATTGATGTAGAAAAGCACGTTAACGACTATTTTAATACTCATCAAGATTCGAGGCTGGTTTACCACAATCTTCAACATACAAAAGATGTAGTTAAAGCAACACATCAAATCGCAAATCATTATCAATTGAGTGATGAAGATTTTTTTATCGTATCTGCCGCGGCTTGGTTTCATGATACCGGCTATTTCGAAGATGCAATGCACCATGAAGTTAAAGGAGCGGAGCTTGCAAATAAATATTTAGAATCGTTAGGGGTTGATGAAGAAACCAGAGTCAAGATATCGGGCGCTATTTTAAGCACTAAGATTCCACAGCAACCTACAAATCAATTAGAAAATATTTTATGTGATGCTGATCTTTTTCATCTAGGTTCGGAAGATTTTCGTAAGCGTGGAAAATTGATGCACAAAGAGGCCGAGTTAATTTATGGCAAAGACATAAGTAAAAATGAGTGGAGGATAAAAGACATTCAATTTCTTGAGTCGCAGCATTACCATACCGACTACGTTAAGCTCTTGCTTGATGATCAAAAGCAAAAAAATATCGATAAAATAAAAAACAAGTTATCGGCTCAAAAAGAGCGGGTAATTTTTGATGAAAAACCTACAGCCTTAACAACGCCTGCAGTATTGGTGCAGGAAAAGAAGAAAAAAGACAAAAAAGATAAAGATGATCGGCCTGATAAAGGTATTGAAACTATGTTCAGAATTACATCTGCCAATAACCAACGTTTAAGCGATATGGCCGATAACAAGGCGCATATTTTGATTACTGTAAATTCAATCATGCTTTCATTAATTGTGAGTTTACTTTTAAAAACTTTGGGAAGCCATGAAAACTTAATCATACCGACGTTTATTTTGCTTATGGTAAGTTTAACTTGTGTAGTTGTGTCCATTCTTTCAACCAGACCATCAATCCCATCGGGAATTTTTACCCCTGAAGATATGGATAACAAAAAAGTAAACTTGCTCTTCTTTGGTAACTTTTATAAAATGTCGTTACCATCTTATACCGATGGGATGCTAAAAGTTATGAATGACAAAGATTTTTTATACGGAACATTGATAACTGATGTTTATTCTCAGGGTGTGGTTTTGGGTAGAAAGTATAAATTAATCAGACTGGCATACAATATATTTATGTTTGGTTTAATTGCCGCAGTTTTAGCTTTTGTGGTAGCGTACGCAGCTTATGGTAAACTTTAATGGAGCAAAAAGTAGAAACTTCTTTGTTTAACAGAGATTTAAGCTGGCTCAAATTTAATGAGCGTATTTTAATGGAAGCAGAGCGAGAAACTGTTCCGCTGTTAGAAAGAATAAAATTCTTATCTATCTTTTCTTCTAATTTAGATGAATTTTATCGCGTTCGGATGCCCGTATTATTGGCGCTAGAGAAATTAAGCAACAGAGACGATAATGATATCCAAATTGAGGCCGATTTACTTAATAAGGCTAATGCTTTCATATCCGATCAGCAGCAACGCTACGGGAAAGTTTTAAAAGAAAGCATTATTCCTCAGTTACAGGTTAATAACATTAATCTTGTATACGGAAATCTTTTTCCTGAGGAAATAAAGAAGCAAGTTACCCGCTACTTTTTAAGTCAGGTTTTAGCTTTTTTACAACCTGTTTTCGTTACGGCAGATACTGATTTTTTTCCCTCGAATAATGAATTATACTTTCTTATAACGCTTAGTAAACAGGGTGAGGAGCAATCTGTTATTTTAAATATTCCATCGAACGAGTTAGCTAGATTTTACAAAGTAGATCTCGCTAATAAAATTTTTATCGTTTTTTTAGATGATATTGTACGTTTTCATCTCGATCTAATTTTTAAGGATTCTGAAATTACCGGTTGTTTTAGCTTCAAAATTACCCGCGATGCGGAGATTGATTTAAAAGATGAATACTCGGGAAGTTTATCAGATCAATTAGAAGTACAGCTTCAAAAAAGAGATTCGGGTCTTGCAACCCGATTTCTTCATCAACCGGGCATTCCAAAAAATGTATTGGTGTTGCTTAAGAAGATTTTCAATCTTAAAAAAGCCAATATGGTTGAGGGTGGCCAATACCATAATCTCAAAGATTTTATGGGGTTTCCTGTTAGCAATGCTAAGTTATCAAACCAAACATGGCCCAAAATATACAATACCGATGTTGTTAATGGAAGCTTAACAGATGCCATTGTTAAAAATGACATTATCATTCACACGCCATACCAAAGCTATGATAGTGTACTTCGGTTTTTTAATGAAGCTGCCATTGATCCGGATGTTAAGGAAATTTATCTGACAATTTATCGGGTAGCAAGCGACTCTAAAATTATAAATGCGCTGATAAGCGCTGCTAAAAATGGAAAAAAAGTTTTCGTTTTGGTAGAGCTTAAAGCTCGTTTCGATGAGGCAAACAATATTAAGTGGGCAAAAAAAATGAAGGCTCAAGGTGTTGAAATTGTTTATAGCGTTACTGCGTTAAAAGTTCATGCTAAAGTTGCACTTGTGAAGCGTAAAATAGGCAATAGAATGCTTTATACAGGCTTACTGGCCACGGGCAACTTTAATGAAAGCTCGGCGGCTTTTTACACCGATCATATTTTAATGACGGCGAACAAGGCAATCCTCAGAGAGATTGAGCTTCTTTTTATTTTCCTTGCAAAGCGAGTAAAACCTTCATCAGCAGATTTAATTAAATTTGAACATATCTTAGTCGCTCAATTTAATCTACAGCAAAAATTCATCGAACTTATCGATCGTGAAATCGCTCATGCCAAATCCGGCAAAGATGCTTCGATTACAATAAAACTCAATAATCTTGAAGAAAAAATCTTAATAAACAAGCTTTATGAGGCATCGCAGGCGGGCGTAAAAATTACCATGATTGTTCGGAGCATATGCAGGCTAATTCCCGGTGTTGCAGGGATGAGCGAAAACATTAAAATAATCCGAATCGTGGATCGGTATTTAGAACATGGTCGCGTTTTCATCTTCAATAATTTAGGAAAACAAGATGTTTACTTAGGTTCTGCAGATTGGATGAATCGAAATATCTATCGTCGAATTGAAGTTTGTTTCCCTGTTTACGATGAAAAGGTTAAAGCGCAGATTATCGATATAATTAACATACAAAAACAAGATAACCTTCAAGCTGTTTTTATTGATGAAGATATGAATAACATTCCGGCACAGCAGGATGGAACGCTTATTGCATCACAACACAATATTTACGAATTTTTAAACACTTAATCTTTGCTTTTTATCAACATCTCAATTTTGTAATGATAACATGCAAAAGCTAAAGGCGTTTTACGCCTTAAAAAAGAAATCTTATGAAAAATTACAAACTCTATTTCACTTCCGCATTTTCAGCTTTATTGCTAGCATTTTTCTGCATTTCCTGTGTAAACGGCAAGCGTGAGGAAGCCGGCAAAACCGGTTCTCCTGAACAAGCTGAAAAGTCAGGTTTACCTTATGATTTGCAAAACCCGGTTAAATATAACATGCCTCAAAATCTTTTTGAAATTTCGGGCATTGTCTTTCATAATGGAGACCCAAAACAGGTTTTTGCCATTCAGGATGAAGACGGGGATTTATTTTACCTGGGTTTAGGTGACAAAGAATCGAAATTTACAAAATTTGGCGGTGCAGGAGATTATGAAGATTTAACCATCATCAAAAATCAGGTGATTGTGCTTAAAAGTAATGGAGAACTTCATACTTTTCCATTATCTGAGATTACAAAACCTGAAGTTGCAAATGTTGTAAAAACCAAAGATTTGGTTCCTAAAGCAGAATATGAAGGTCTTGCCGCCGATGAAAAAGCCAGTAAAGTTTATATCCTTACTAAAGGTAGCAAAGCTGATGATAAAAATAAAGCCACAAGTATTTATGCTTTCGATTTTGGTGATGATAATTCTCTGAAACCATCGGGAGAGTTTAGCCTGCCTTATAGTGATATTGAAAAGCTTTCTGGCGACAAAAAAGTTAAATTTAAGCCGTCGGCACTGGCAAAAAATCCATCTACCGGAGAATGGTATATCTTATCATCGGTAAATAAAATGCTACTGGTTACCGATGCTGATTTCAAGATTAAAGCAACATATCCTTTAAAAGGCGATAATTTCAATCAGCCTGAAGGTATTGCTTTTGATAAAGAAAATAATTTGTATATTTCTAATGAAGGCGGTGGATTGGCCTCAGGCGATATTTTGCAATTCAAGCTTAAAAAGTAAAATTTTTTGCTGTTCCTTTAATGCGGAACAGCAAAAAAACTGTGTATCTTAATACCGGATCAGTTCCCCAAACCTAAATTATGATTAAAAATTTTACCCTATTCATATTATTTCTGCTGATAAACTTGGTTGCACTTGCTCAAAATGACGTAAAATACCGGGTCATTTTGTTTGGTGATGCAGGTGAGATGAATACTGCTCAAATGCAGGATTTGAAAAATGCAGCAAAGCAGATTATTCCGAAAAAAACAACTGTAGTTTACTTGGGCGATAACATTTACCCAACGGGGATGGGCTTGCCGGGTAGCCTTGAAGAGGAAGACACCAAGAAAATTTTACAATCGCAATTTGCGCCAATGCGTGAAAAGGGAGCGGCCGTATATTTTGTGCCCGGTAATCACGACTGGGATAAATCAGGGCCGAAAGGCTTGGCTAAAATTAAAGCTCAAGATGATTATCTTAAGGCTCAAAACGATCCGCTTTTAAAACTTATTCCCGACAACGGGTGCCCTGATCCGGTAGCAATAAACCTGACAGATAAATTAACTATAATCGCTTATGATAGTGAATGGTGGTTGTTTCCATATAATAAATCTAACCCTAATGGCGAATGTGAATGCCGTACCAAGGACGAGATTTTAGTTAAAATGGAAGATTTGTTAGAGAAGAACAAAGGTAAAGTTATTCTCCTCGCATCACACCATCCGTTTCAAAGCTACGGTCCGCATGGTGGTTATTTTAATTTGCGGAATCACTTTTTTCCTTTAACATCTCTTAATAAAAATCTTTACATTCCTATGCCTGTCATCGGCTCGGTGTATCCGCTTTTGCGTTCTACTTTATTAAGTCCTGAAGATTTAAATCATCCTGCATATAAGGATATGATAAAATCAGTAAATGGTGTTTTTGGCGATTACCCTAATGTAACCTATGTGGCGGGTCACGAACATGGTTTGCAATTAATTAAGGGGAAACAGTTGCAAATTATAAGTGGCTCAGGCTCTAAAGTTTCGCCGAATAAAGAAGGGAAAACATCGCTGTTTCACGAAATGCAACAGGGATACGTTGTTGCAGACCAGCTTATGAACAACGACATGCGTTACGAATATTATATCTACGCAGATACAGGTGTACAACGTGTTTACAGTTACACAAAGAAATTCGAAACAATTACACAGAAGACAAGAAATAGAGACAAACCGATCTTAGCAGATAGTATAGTTGTTCAAATTAAGCCTGAGTACGACAGCGTAGGCCGTTTTCATCGTTACATTTTCGGAGAAAACTACAGAAAAGAGTATGCGCAAAAAACCAAAGTTCCTGTGCTACGAATCTCTCAGATTGCGGGCGGTTTAAAAGCGACACAAAGAGGCGGCGGAAACCAATCGAGATCATTAAGGCTTGAAGATAAAAACGGTAAAGAATACGTGCTGCGAAGTGTAGAAAAATTCCCCGAGGTTCTTTTACCTGAACAACTGAGACAAACTTTTGCTAAAGATATCATCAAAGATAATATGTCTGCACAGCATCCGTTTTCGGCTTTGGTTGTGCCCGAACTTGCGAAAGCAGCAGGCATTCCGCATAGTAATCCAATTATCGGTTGGGTTTCTCCCGATGATAATTTGGGCGAGTATGAATCTGCCTTCGCAAATACATTATGCCTTTTGGAAGAACGTGAACCGGTAGGCGAATCGGATAGCTCTCCCAAAATGGATAAAAAGCTAACCGATGATAACGATAATACTTTAGACGGACCTGCTTGGGTTAAGGCGAGGGCTTTTGATGTACTCTTAGGCGATTGGGACAGACACGAAGACCAATGGCGTTGGAAAGAGACCAAAAAAGACGGCGGTTCTCATTATGTTCCGGTTCCCAGAGATCGAGATCAGGTGTTTTTTAGATCTGATGGCTTTCTACAGCGGTATACTCAATCTTCGTCATTGCTGCCTATGATGCAGGGTTACGAGCGTAACATCAAAAATATTGATTGGTTTTTATGGGAAGGAAGAGAGATAAGCAGTCGCTGGACAGCGAACATCAGCGAAGATGAATGGGATAAAATTGTTAAAGATTTTTGCTCAAATTACAACGACGCGGTCTTTGAAAAAGCATTAAGGAAACTTCCTGAGCCAAGCTATTCACTTCACCACGACGCACTTTTGGCTCAAATGAAAATAAGAGTAGAACAATTACCTAAACTGATGAATGACTATTACCATTTCTTCAATAAGATAGTTGATATCGAAGTAAGTAATAAGAATGAGTTAATTCAAATAACTGATGCCCCTGAAAATGCCTTGAAGGTTAAAATCAACAAAATTTCCAAAGAAGGAAATATTAAGGATGAGTTATTTAACCGTGTCTTCGATCCAAAAGTAACAAAGGAAATTCGTGTTTACATGCATAACGGTAACGATAGCCTGATTTTGGATAATAAAAAATCAAATATCAAAATTAGAATTATTGGCGGCAAAGGAAACAAAGTTTACAATTTTGCAAACAGCAAAGGCACCGTTAAGCTTTACGGAAGAGAAGATAAAGCAACATATAGTGGCGAGGATGATGGCAAAATCAGGAAGATTATTTCTAATGACACTTCAAATTTTAGCTACATACCAAAAGATATGTATAAAAGAAGTTCGTGGGTGCTTAATGCGGGCTATAACAATGATGACGGCATCTTGCTCGGTTTAATTTACAAGCAAACAAATCCTGGTTTTAGAAAACAACCGTATGGTAACTCGCAAACCATATCATTTTTGCATTCTTTTTCTACAAAAGCATTTAGATTTAACTATAAAGGAGAATGGTTAAAAGCATTGGGTAAAGCCGATTTTATTCTCAAGGCAGATGCTTATGCACCAAATAATACTCAAAATTTCTTTGGTGTAGGTAATGATACGCATTTTGATGAGCATGGCGATGATATTCGATATTACAGAGCAAGATTTAATCTTTATCAAATTGATCCTTCAGTTAGATGGCGCAGACCAAAATCTACGCTTAGCATTGGGCCCTCCCTACAATATTACAAGCTAAATCAGGAGGATAACGAAGGAAGATTTATTACGAGTGGTGCGCCTTTGGGTTCATCAGACAGTTTAAATGTTCGCAATGAGAAGATGTTCGCCGGCGCCGTAGTTAGTTTTACTAACAATACCCGAGATAACGATTTGTTGCCGACACTGGGTAGTTATGTCGATTTTAAATTGCTTGGTTACAAAGGCATTAATAAATATTCAAACTCTTTCGGGCAGTTTACGGCCAGTATTGCGTTGTATAAAAATTTAGATGGTCGAAAAGCTTTTATCCTTGCAGATCGTTTTGGCGGTGGCATAACTGTTGGTAAGCCGGCATTTTATCAATCACAGTTTTTAGGCGGCCAGGGAAATTTACTCGGTTATCGCCAATTCAGGTTTGCCGGTGATCATAGTTTTTACAACAATTTAGAGCTTAGAGCAAAACTTGGAGATTTGGTCAGCTATGTGCTTCCGGGGCAACTTGGCCTTCTTGGTTTTTATGATGTCGGCAGAGTTTGGAGTAAGAACCGAAGTTCCGATACCTGGCATCATGGAGTAGGTGGTGGTGTATATTTTGCACCTGCATCGTTAACTGTTGTTCGCTTTGTAGTGGGCCATTCAAGCGATGGATGGTATCCTTACGTTTCTTTAAACTTCAGATACTAGAATCTAAAGTCTTAATAGGAGTAAGAAAATTCAATTTTTTTAAACTAAAGGCAGATTTTAAGCGTAAGTTAATATAAGAGTTGTAAAAATAGTATTACGTTTTACAGACTGTTTATAGCTTGCGCTGTTTGTATCTTTGTATAACAATATTATTTTTAACTATTAATTTAACGTCTATAAAACACATATACTCATGAATACCAATGTAATACAAATACATAAAAATGAATGTATTCATTGCCAGGTCGAATCTAACTTGTCTTTCAGGCCATTAGTAAATTATCTGAAAAACAGGTTGAAAACCGAGAAAACAGTTAAATCTGAGTTCTATAGATTTTTATTGGAAAAAATCGAAAAAGAGAATACTTTACTCGGCAATATTACCGCACAGGAACTTTCAAAACATAAAGAAACCTTAGAGTTAATTTTTACCATTCTAACGCCTTTGATGGCCAATGAAAATGAGTTGTTTTGGGCATTGAGCACACCTGTACCTGACGAAATTTTCTTTAGTACAAATGCATTTTATCAGTTTTTTAAAGATCATGATCCTAAAAACAAAGTAAATAAGGACAATAATGATCCGTCTGAAGTAAAGCACTTAAAATTTATCTATAATTTAATTTTAGATCGATTTTACAGTTTCACTTCGGTTTTAAAAAACGATATTATTTATGCTCATGTTAATCCCGAAAGTAAATTAACCCAGTATTATAATATCCAGAACGATACTCAGTTTATCGATATCCAATATAAAGGTACTTTGCCTGAGCTGAATTTTGAATTACTTGCGCAGCACTTTCAAGAAGGGAATGAAATTGAATATTTGGTAAAAGTATTGCCCCTAAAGAAATTTACTTTTGAGGGTTTCAGCGTTATTTCGATTACTGATGTGACGTTGCAGCATGCAATTGAAGGCATCAGAAATGCTTTGGTTGATCATAATTATCAAACTGAAGCCTACAACCATGTTATTCAGGCCCTAAAAACCTTAAGTGGTAACGGAAATTTGGAATTCGGGTTAATGCCTTTTTTAACAGTAAATGATAAATTGGTTTTCGATAATCAGGATTTCTCTCAAAGTATGTTGATTAATTCGGCCAAAGCTTCTAATCTGGAAGAAGAGGTTTTCTATTCGCTTGTTGATAAATATAAGGAAGATCCTCGTCCAATTTTTGTGAGCTCTATTAACGAAGATCAAATGTCGAAAGATCCGTTTTTACGGGTTTTAAAAGCTGCAGGTGTTTGTTCTTATTCGGTTTTACCGATTTACTACAACACGCAGTTAGCCGGTGTTTTAGAGGTTTACTCTAGTAAAGAAGTAGTAGTTGATGATAAGTTATTATCAAGACTGCGCCCTGCAATGCCTTTAATTGGGCAATTATTTCAATACAGCATTGAAGAGTTTGACGCTAAAATGGATGCCGTTTTGATGGATAAATTTACGGCCTTGCAACCTTCAGTTCAATGGAAGTTTAACGAAGCTGTTTGGCATTACATTCAACAAAATAACGATAAGAAGCACAGGCAGATCGATACCGTAACTTTTAAAAACATGTATCCCCTGTTTGGTGCTATTGATATTCGTAATTCTACAACAGAAAGAAATCAGGCTTTGAAAGAGGATATGCATGTTCATTTATTGAACATTATTAAAACCTTGAAGGGCTTGAGGAAGTTTGTTCGCCTGGAGTTGATTGATAAGTTAATTTTCAACTGTAACGATTGGATTGTTCGGATCAGTAATGTAGCCTCGAGTAACGAAGAAATGCTGCTTAACGAGTTTTTGGCAGCAGAAGTTTATCCTTTCTTTTCGGTGATAAAGGTAAATCATCCCGAATCTGCCGAGCTTGTTGATGATTACTTTGCTGAAATTCTTCCTGAAACCGGCTTAGCCTATGAGAACAGAAGAAAACTGGAAGTTTCTATGCAGTTGATTAATATGGAGGTAAGTCAATATCTGGAGACTGCGCAGGCGAATCTTCAAGCATCCTATCCTTGTTACTTTGCCAAATTCAGAACCGATGGTGTTGAATACGACATCTACATCGGTCAGGATATTGCACCGAATAAGCCTTTCGATTTACTTTATTTAAAAAATATTCGTTTGTGGCAACTTACATCAATGGTTGAAATTGCCCGATTGTCGAAAAGTTTGATCGGCGAAATGCCGAGGCCATTGGAAACCACTCAACTTGTGTTTATTCACTCAAATTCTATTGACATTAGCTTTAGAAATGATGAGCGTAGGTTTGATGTGGAGGGCGCTTACAACATCAGGTACGAAGTTGTTAAGAAACGGATTGATAAAGTTTTAATCAAAGATACTTCTGAGCGTTTAACTCAGCCAAATAAAATTGCAATGGTTTATTTTAATGCCGATGAAGCTAAAGAATACATCGAATACATTAAATATTTACAGGATTTAGGTTTCTTAAATGATGATTTGGAACAATTGGATTTGGAAGAACTTCAAGGTGTTTCGGGTTTAAAAGCACTTAGAGTTGGGGTTAAATATCAAACTAAGGCCAAACGAAAAGAAACAGAGAGTTTGAAGGCAGAAGATTTAAGCCTGAATTTAAACGAAAATTAGACAAAAGGGGGATGGAGTTAATCTTTTCCCCTTTTTTTATTGCTTAAGGCCTCCATTCTTAAATAATTCAAATGCAGTTTGATAATTCGCAATTGCTTGATTAGTAAGGGCAATTGGAAACTTTGCCTTGGTTTGCTCATTCTTAACCTTGTTGTAAATAAAGCTTTCCACCTTCCGCTGCGGACTTAGAATAACAAGGCTATCGTTTCGCATGTAAACCAATTTTTGATAGGTGCCCAACACAACTCTCGGCCTGTAGTTTTTATCAAGTACATTCTTACCGAAAAATCCATTGGTGTAATTCCAACCCAAAAGGCTCCATAAAGTAGGGAAAAGATCAATCTGGGAAGTCATTTTATTGATGTTTTTATTCGTAATACCTTTCAAATTCATAATCATACAAGGGATCTGATATTTAGAAATGTCAATTTCATTTTTGCCTGCGCTGCTGGCACAGTGATCGGCAACAATCACGATTACAGTATTTGTAAACCATGGCTTGTTTTTAATTTTATTGATAAAATTTTCAATTGCATAATCTGTATAACGAACTGCAGCTTCCCTTGTTCCTGGCGAAAGATTTATTCTATTGGAAGGAAAAGTGTACGGTCGGTGATTTGAAGTTGTCATGATGAAATTATTAAACAACTTGTGTTCCTTAAACTTCACATCGGCATCTTTTAGAACAATATTAAAAATGTCTTCATCACAAATTCCCCAAGCGTTTTCAAAAGTTACATCAGCATCTTTTATAATCGTTCGGCTGCCATCAAAAGTTTCATTTAACAATTTTCTGCCTCTGTCAACAATATCGTATCCATTATTCCCAAAGAAGTGATTCATGTTATCGAAATAGCCATCACCACCATAAAAAAAAGTATTTGTATAACCTTTATTTTTAAAAACGTTTCCTACAGAAAAAAGATGTTCGTTATCCATTCTCCGAACAATACTGCTGCCGGGAGTTGGTGGGATTGAGAGCGTCAAGGCTTCCATTCCGCGAACCGTTCGTGTTCCGGTGGCATACATATCACTAAAAAAAATACTATGATCGGCAGCAGAATCCAAAAATGGCGTAAGGTGTTCCTTATTTCCGTAATGCGCTAAAAAATCGGCACTTAGGCTTTCTACAGTTATTGTTATTACGTTCGGTTTATATTCTGCCTTTTCTGGATTAATAATTCTTTTGATAGATAAGTCATCATTTACAAACTTGCTTGATGTTTCTTTCAATTCATTTCTGATTAATTTAAATGCGGTTTTATCATCAATCAGGCTATAAAACTCTTTATAATTAAGCTCGTTGTTTTTGAAAGCAGCAAAAAAGGAGTAAATCCCTGCTTTGCTTAGCTCATTTGCATAGCGATTGTTCCCTTGCTCTGCCCAATTATTTTTAATTGCTAAGCTAAATGTTACTGCAATTATTAACAATACGGAAGATGTTACAATTCTTTTTGCCGTGGTTGTGGAACTTTCAAAACTTTTTTTAAAAATTTTCAATTTATAAGCAGCAAACGTAATTGCGAAAGCAAGAAAAAGTATTAGCGAAACTAACAAAGGCAAGGGGTAAGATTCATTTATGTTATGAATCACCTCGTAGGTGTAAATGAGGTAATCGACGGCGATAAAATTAAACCTGCTTTCAAATTCTTGCCAGAAGGTAAGCTCAGCAAAAAATGAAAATAAGGTTATAACTACAAAGACAAAGAAAATTGCCGGTGTAAAGATTTTATTCCATTTTTTTTGATAGCCCTTATCAGGGATTAGAATAAGAAATATTGCATAGAAAGCTACCAAAATTAAGCTTGTGCCTAAATCAAAAAATAACCCTACAACAAATATTCGTATTGTTTCTAAAAAAGTAAATTCAGCATGTTGTGCCGATGCAATGAATAATGCTGTTCTAACTATAAACGAGAAAAACAGGAAATATAAAATAAAAGCAAAAAGAACAGCATATCTGCTCTTGATCGGGTTATTCATTAGTTTAGGATTTCTGCAAATTACTTTTCGAATCTGAAGAAATGCTGAAGTTATGGCGTTGAACTAATTACCCAAAAAAAAAGGGAAGTAATATTACTTCCCTTTCTAATATATTGCTAGCTAATTATTTTATTAATGCAGCGGTTTCAATTGCATTAGCTTCTACTGAGCTGATGTTTGTTTTTAAGGCTGCAAACCTGTCGATTGTTAGTTTAGGTGTTTTGCCCATAACCAAAGTATGATTATCAGTTGCCCCGCTTAATTTTAAATCTGCATTATCTTCAATTACAGTATACAAGCCTTCTGTGCTCGAATTAATATCTGCATGTGCACTTCCTTTCAAAAATACCTGAAGAAATTTAGATTTCAACTTGCCGTTTGTTTTCACCACTGCATTTTCTGACGCCTCGATTCTGTAAAGGTCATTTACATATATGGTAAGTTTTGTCGCCTCTTTGTCTGTCGAACTAATTTTTAATGTGTTACCTTCCTGAGTAATTTTCGCTTTGCCGATATTATCGTCCGAATAAGATACACCTTCGTTTTGTCTCTGCACTAAAGTGATTTCTACATTTCCTTTAACTGTTATTTTTTTAAAGGCTTCGGGTGTCGATGCCGATGCAGCAGGTTTTTTTTCAGATGCTATAACACTTGAGGTAAAAGCTGAAGATGTTAAAACGATAGCTGTTAATGATGTTGCGATTAGGGTTTTGATTGAGGTTTTCATAATGCTGTTATTTAAAATTATTTATTAATTTGTTAATTATTTTTTGTGATTGTTTGTAGATAAGACGCCATGAAGCCAAAAACGTTGCAGCTAAATTGTCGCTTTTATACAAGTATCAGTAACTAATCGACCAACGCCTTTAAAAAACAGACGAACACAAAAATTTTAAAAGTGCCTTAAAATATTACAGGTGCTTCTGAGTGTTTATTCTTTTTGTTATATTTAAAGGAAAATTAGTCGCGAAAGCTGTTATGAAGAAAAAAGTTGTTCTCGTTCAGGATAACAAGGATATACTGGACATTATGGACCAGGTATTAGTGGAAGAAGGATTCGATGTTACTGCATCATTAACGACCGAGCCTATTGATAAAATCGAAAAGATTGATCCTGATGTTGTGGTAATCGATGACCACATCAAAGGAAATAAAAAAGGTTCTAAAGTTGTACAGGAGCTTAAATCCGACCCGAAAACGGAGGATGTTTCGGCAGTTTTAACATCAACTTCAGAAAAATTACCCGAAATTGCACAAGATAGCAAGGCTGATGATTATATTCAAAAGCCCTTTGATATCGAACACATGATAGACGTAGTAAAAAAGAATGCCTAAATATTTACTGCAGGTTTAAAAGTATTTGTCTTAACAACAGCATTTAATTCGTGTAAAATGGTATACAAGCCAAAATTGGTTCTGTTTACATAGATGAAATGTTTCACGCCTCGTGCTTGCTTAAACTCGGCCATCTTTGAAATCTTTTCGCCGTACTCATACAACTTTTCGAAAAATTCATTTTTGCTGAAATCGAAGACATCATTAACGTAAGGTTTTGCGAAGAGCTCGATCATTTCTTTGTATGATTTGTAATAAAATTCTACCTGAGCTTCGGTATCAGTTTTATGAATCATCTCCAATTTCCTGAATGCATCAATTGTTTTCTGCTTATCGCGAATTACATCAGTAGAAATTAGGGAGAAAAAGGGATGATAAAAATCGTCGGGAAGTTCTTTTATACAGCCAAAATCTATTACGCCTAAATTTTCATCAGCGGTAATCATAAAATTGCCCGGGTGCGGATCGGCGTGAACGGCTCTTAGCTCATGCTGTTGGAAGTTATAGAAATCCCATAAAGCTTGTCCGATTTTGTTTCGTAACTCCTGGGTTGGATTAGTTTTTAAAAATTCCTTTAAATGTAATCCCTCAATCCAATCCATCGAAATAATTCGCTTACCTGAAAGCTCCGGGTAATACTTCGGGAAAACTACATTATCGAGGTTTTTACAGGCTTCTGAAAATTCTATTGATCGTTTAACTTCAAGTTCGTAGTCTGTTTCTTCTAATAATCGTTCTTCTACCTCTTTAATGTAAATATTTAATTCCTTTTCAGACATGCCCAACAAACGGAATGCAAATGGTTTTACAAGTTTTAAATCAGAAGAAATACTATCGCCCACACCCGGATATTGAATTTTTACAGCAAGTTTTTTTCCGTTTAATGTTGCTTGATGAACCTGCCCGATGGAGGCAGCGTTAGTAGAGGTTATATTAAAAGTGTCGAAAATTTGTTCGGGCGTTTTACCGAAGTTTTTACTAAAAGTTCTTACAATAAGCGGTCCTGAAAGCGGAGGCGCATTATATTGAGATTGAGTAAATTTATCAACATAAGATTTTGGAAGTATGTTTTTATCCATACTTAACATCTGAGCGATTTTTAAAGCACTACCTTTAAGTTCGCTCAACGACTTGTATATGTCGGTAGCATTATCCTCATTAAGCTGTTCTCTGTCCATTTCCGGATTGAACAATTTTTTAGAATAATGTTTAATGTAATTTCCGCCAATTTGAATACCGGTTTTAACAAATTTAGCTGAGCGCTCTACCTTAGTTACAGGAATACTGTTCTGTTCTTTCATTATAATTTATAACTCCATACTTTCTTTGAACTTGCCATTTCTGCTTAAAAATTTTCCGTACTCAAATAAATTATCGATAGGAGAGTGTTGGAAAAGGTCGAAAGTTACATTAATTCCTTTTTCAATAGCTTCGTCGGTTTTTTCGAACCCATCACTGTCATCATGTATCCAAAAATTTAAAATAAATGCAAACTGAATCCATAACGCGTCTTTATATCGCTTACTTAAAAACCTACGTTCGGCAAGTTCTCCGCTTTCTAAACCTTCTGTTATAATTTCCTCAGCAAAATTTTCAAAAATCGGCTTTACCCCGGCTAAAACATTAGGGGTAGAAAATTTGCCTTTATAATTTTTTAAACTGTAAATAACAAAGCTTCTTTCGTTTTTCAGGTTCTCGACATAGCTGTAGAAAAAAGAAAGCATCTTTTCTCTGGCAGCATATTGATTCCAAACTTCCTGATCCTTAATCTTACTGATGGTTTCAAAAGTGAGTTCAAACCAAACATTCTTTTCGATACTTTCGAATGAAGGATAAAATTGATAAAACTCAGCCTCAGTAATTTTGTTCTTCTTAACGAAACTGTATACCGATTTTGGCTTTTCATCATTCGTTAAAACATAATCTAAATATGCTTTTCTAATTTGCTCAGCAGTTGCCATATACCTGTTTTTTACAATTATAACGTTATTATTATTTGCTTGTTCTTCGTCAGCGCAATTTGTTAATCATTCTATTGTAATAATCATTTTCAAAATAATTGAAAGTTTAAAAACAGCTAATATAGTTAGTTATTTTATTTATTATGTGGAGATATTTTACTGAAATTAACTAAAATTATTAGTATTATTGCCTTTAGTTTTTATACAATATTCTCTATGGTACAGCTAAATGATTTCTTGTATGGCACAATGGAAATGCCTGAAATATTTTCAGAGCTTTTAGCTACTGATGCATTGAAACGGTTAGCAGGGATTCATCAAAGCGGGGCTATTTATTTGGTTAATCCGGATATTTGCCATTCGAGACTAGAGCATGCTATCGGTGTATTGATGTTGATAAAGAAATTAGGTGGTTCTGAAATTGAGCAGATTGCAGGCTTGTTACACGATGTTTCGCATACCGCTTTTTCGCATGTAGGTGATTATGTGTTCGGTAATGCCGACGAAGATTATCATGAGAAAATTTTTGCTGAGGTGCTGTATAATTCGGAAATTCCGGATGTTTTATTGAAATATGGCTATAATGTTAATCAAATTGTTTTTGGTGAATTTAATATTCTAGAGCAACCTTTACCATTTCTCTGTGCAGACCGACTTGATTACACACTTCGGGATGGAGTTCATGCCGGCTTAATATCAAGACAAAGAGCGAAACAATTTCTAGAGTCTGTAGTGATAAAAAACGGAAAGATAGCCGTAAATTCTATAGAAGAGGTTGCATGGATAAATGAGACCTTTAAGAAATTGAATGATGAAGTTTTCAGGTTGCCGCTTTATTTGTACGCAAATGGAAAGATGGCCGAGTTGATTAAAAATCTTCTGAAAAAAGGTGTTTTAAATGAAAGCGATTTATTTAAAACGGATACAATGTTGCTGAATAAAATAAGAAGCCACACATTTGGTTATGATGCCGTGAAAGCAATAAAGCAAGTAAAAGGTTTTGCGGAATTTATGCGCCACGGAGCTGTACCTAAAATTAAAAGCAGGGTTTTAAATGCATCTTTCGCCTGATATGTAAATATTATAAACTACTATAGCTTATTAGTCGTATATTACTTAAAATCTTGATATGTCAGTAATAGAAATTATTTTAATCGGAGCAGTTATTCTTTTGATTTTCGGCGGTAAAAAATTGCCTGAATTAATGAAGGGTATAGGAAGAAGTGTTAAAGAATTCAAAGAGGGTAAAAATGAAACGCCTGCTAAATAAGTTGTAAACTTTTGCATCCTTAATTTGTTGTTTTTATTATAATCTAAGAAAATGGAAAATCCTAAAGATAAGCTTAACAAGCCCAGTAATAAGGATAATGAAGGTTTAGACAAGTGGAATGATCGTTTAGACCACAATCTTGAACCTGTTGATCACAACGATGTTGAAGCAGACGAAAATGCTAAAGATTTTTCAGAAACATTTGATACTGAAAGTAAAGACGAGACAAATTAGCTTTTGCGAAAGGTGGTTATCTTAATTTTAGCTGTATAAGCTACAATTTGATAATTAATCTTCATCATTTCATTCCACTCCCTTAACAACGATGGTTTTTTTTAAGATGTTATCCACCTCTGGAAAGACAATTTCTGTAGGCTAGGTTTTAAAGCGTCAATTAAATATTGCCCCAACCTATATTCATTGTTTTTTATAAGCTAAAATTAGCTTACATACGGGAAAATTGTAATAATTAACTAACGAAATTTTCCGCTATTTAGCTGATAGAAGTATGTTTTGGACATCGGGTAGTTAAATTAATCATAGTCGAAAAAAAATTCCTGTAAACAATTTTACACCAACCACAGGTTTTATTACATCAAACCAGATTTTGTTTTCGTAAAAAGTGTTAATTTTTTTGTTCTCTCTTTTCTCGTTTACTCTTTAGTAGTATATTGCATATCTATATTTTAATAACAGATGCAATCTAGATTCCAAACGAACTAATAACCATGAGGGCTGTATTATTAGTTTTTATCATCTTTGTTTTATCATTTTCTAACCGAAGTTTCGGGCAAAATGTCTCAAACGAAGGAACAGATTTTTGGACTGTTTTTCCTTCTCACGAACCGACAAATGATCAGGTTGTTAATTTGGCCAAACTCAAAGTATTTATCACCTCTAAATATGATACTGAAGTAACTGTTACCTGTGGCTCGTGGTCATCCGGCTTAACAGCAATTCCCGCTAACACATCTGTAGGTATTTTGGTAGATAGGCCAAGTGCTTATGTAAACCTCAGCGATGCAAACACGCTGCTTACCAACCGCGGCATTCACATTGTTGTTCCTAATGGTAAACCAAAAGTTTCTGCGTATTCTCATATTTATGCAGGGGCGAGGTCTGCGGCAACATTAATTTTGCCTTTCGAAACTTTGGGCCAGAATTACTATTCGGTTAATTACGATCAAACATCGAATCTAGGCAATAATTATTTGGCTATAGTTGCAGTGGAGGATAACACTTCAATTATAATTCATGAAAAAAGTGGGGCTCTGATCAAAAAAACGTTACTCAAAACCGGCGATGTCTTTGAATATGTGTCGGGTAAAAATGATCTAACGGGCGTTTTTGTTGAAACGGACAAAGAAATATCATCTTGTAAACGGTTCGCAGCATTTTCAGGAACATCGAATACTGGAATAGGCGATTGCACGAGAGTTTCAGGAACTGATCCCCTTTATCAACAACTCTACCCGGTATCAAGTTTGGGTAAATCGTATGGTATAATGCCTTTTCATGATCAATCTTATCTTTACAGAGCGATCGCCATTGATGATAATACGAAGATATATCAAGATGGGAATTTGGTTGCGACTTTAAACAAAGGAACATATTACACATCGGGCAGATTGGTTAACGGAGCATATGTAACCGGTGATAAAAATTTTATTCTCAGTCAATACATGTATTCGTCTAGCTGCGCAAGTGTTTCGGGCGGTCAGGTTAACTATGGCGATCCGGATATGGTTGTTCTCAATTCAATCGAATTCAATATTAGTGGTATAACTGTTTTCTCTTCGGATTTAGAAAAGATCTATGAAAAATACATAAACGTTTTGATCAGGTCTTCAAAAACTTCGTCATTTAAAGTTAACGGCGCCACACCTAATGCTACATGGAACCTTCTTCCGGGCAATCCGGTGTATTCTTATGCTCAAATAGCGGTTACAAACAGCAGCTTAACGCTTACAGCTGATGATGGTTTTAACGCAATTGCTTACGGGTATGGACAAACAGAATCTTATGCGTACTCCGCAGGAACAAATCTAGCATCAAATAATTATTTAACAGTTGTAAATGATGCCAGTAAAGAGGAATATCAAAATGGCTGTATTAATACAGAAATGAGCTTTAAAATTAATTTACCTTATAAGCCAGATAAGATTACCTGGAATTTGGATAGTGAAGCACAGGTAGAAACAACGAACGAACCTGAAACAAAGGTCATCAACGGACAAACTTTCTATATATACAGTTATCCCAGTAAGAAGACATATTCTGTTACGGGTGATCATACTTTAAAGGTTGTTGCTCATGTACCAAATAATGCTGCGAACTGCCAGAGTGGTGATTTTGAAACAAATTATATTTTTAGCATCTACAATTTACCGACTGCAGATTTTGCGTTTTTACCGAATAGTTGTGCAAACTCGGATATAACATTTACTGATAAAAGTTTATCAAGCTCTACCGACTTTTCGGTAACAGCGTGGCTCTGGGATTTTGGTGATGGAAGTACTTCAACGGATCAAAATCCAAAACACCGGTATGCCACTGAAGGTACATATACGATTTCTCTGATAGCTAAAGCAGGTACAGGATGTTATTCGGATGCGGTGCGGAAGCCAGTTAAAATATATCCGTTACCTGTTTCGAAATTTGCAGCATCATTAAATACATGCATCAATACCGATTATCTGGTTACAGATCAATCTGTTGTCAGTCAGCTACAGAGCCCGGGTAAAATTGTTAAATGGTCATGGGATTTTGGAGACGGAACTAAACTCGATAAGTCTGACAAGACGCCGGTTGTGCATCAGTACAGTGCAACAGGCACTTTTTCTGTTTCATTAATTACAACTTCCGATCAAGGATGTGTTAGTTTAGCTTTTACTCAAAACGTTAAGGTTTCCGAATTGCCTACAGCAGATTTTGCAATGCCTGATGTATGCCTTAAAGATCTGTTTGCATTGTTTGTAAATAAATCTGGTGATGTACCTGGTGGCGCAGGCTCTTTTACTTACGAGTGGGATTTCGGCGATTCTGATTCAACTCCGGATAATCCTAACAGAACCACCGCAAAAGATGGAAAGCATCATTACGCTAAAGCCGGAGTTTACAATGTAACCTTGAAAATCACAAATGCAAATGGTTGTTTATCGAGTAAGACTTTAGCTTTTACTGTGAACGGCGGCGTTCAGGAAGCCGGGTTTACAGTTCAAAATGAAAGTAATCTGTGTAGCAATCAGCCGGTTATCATTAACAATACTTCTGTTGCCGCGTTTGGACGAATAACGAAAATTGAAATTTATAAAGATTATTTAGCTGCTCCTTCATCTTTTGAAACAATTACTTATCCTACGTCTAACGATATTCAATTAAGATATAATCCATTTGGAGGGTCAGCAGATAGAAACGTAACCATTCGATTGGTTGCCTATTCAGGAGAATCCTGTGATAAGGTTTATTCGAAGATCATCACGCTTAAGCCGTCTCCGATTTTGGAATTTGCGGATATTCCTGCTGCCTGCCAAGATGATGGCTCAATTATAATTAATCAGGCAAGGGAAACTTCAGGTATTGTCGGTTCGGGTATTTATTCAGGAGATGGGGTGGATGCTGCCGGTAATTTTAACCCAAAAGCAGTTAGTGCCGGTTTGCATTTGATCACATATACATTTACTGCTGCCAATGGCTGCCCGACAGTTGTAACCAAAGGGATAAATGTTTACAAATCTCCTACGGCCAATGCCGGGACAACGCTCTTCATTCTTGCAGGCGGGCAGGTAACCATCCCTGCCGTTGCTGATGGTTTGGGATTGACTTACAAATGGACACCATCATTAGGCTTAGACCACGATAATATACTAAATCCAGTCGCATCGCCCGAGAAGGATACAGATTATCAATTAATTGCCACCACAGAGGAGGGCTGCACAGTAAAAACTTCAGTTACGGTCAAAGTTTTACAAGGTTTGGTGCCGCCGAACTCTTTTACGCCCAATGGTGATGGAGTTAATGATGTTTGGAATATTAAATATTTAGACAGCTATCCTAATGCAACTATCGAAGTTTTTAATCGGAATGGCAACAGGGTATTTTTAAGCACTGGATATAAGAACCCTTTTGACGGAAATTATCAAAATGAGCCTCTGCCTGTTGGCGTCTATTATTATCTTATCAACCCCAGGAACGGCAGAAAAACAGTAACCGGACCTTTAACCATAATCAGATAAAATTGAAAAGGTATATCATTATATTAGCCTTATTGGTTGGTTTTAAAAGCTTCGGACAACAAAAACCTCAATATACTCAGTACATATTTAATCAGTATTTACTAAATCCGGCTTTGTCGGGAATTGAGAATTATATTGATTTTAAAGCCGGATTCAGAAAGCAATGGTCAGGTATTACGGATGCCCCGCAAACTTCTTTCGTTTCAGCACATTGGGCACTTGGCGATAATCACCTTTGGAGTAATGCATTAACATCATTTCCTGAACAAACAGGAGATCCAATGGACAGAAATTATACCCAAAACTATATGTCTTCCCCGTCTCACCACGGAATGGGTGTAACAGTTGTCCAAGATAAGGCAGGACCTTTATCAAGGATTGACGCAAATGTAACTTATGCTTATCATTTACAATTGAGCAACGATTTTAATCTTTCGCTAGGTGCGGCCGCGGGAGTTTCCAGCATTAAATTAGACGTAAACGCACTTACTTTTCCTGATACTCAAACCGATCCTGCCTTGTCTAATGCTTTGGTTAGCCAATTAAAACCTGATTTGAGCGTTGGTGTATGGTTATATGGAGCCAGGTTATTTGCGGGTGTGTCTGCACAGCAGGTTTTATCGCAAAAACTGAGTTTTACGAATTCAGATAATTACAACACTGGAAAAGAAGTTCCTCATTTCTTCGCTACTGCAGGTTATAAATTTTTTCTTGATGATCAAATCGCCGCAATCCCTTCTGTAATGGTTAAATATGTACAACCTTCGCCTATGTCGGTAGATTTAAACATGAAGGTAGCTTTTAAGGATAAAATCTGGTTAGGGGGAAGTTATCGTAAAAACGATTCGTTTTCGGCAATGGCAGGCTTTAATATAGGCAAAATGGTAAATCTTACTTATTCTTACGATTTTACAACTTCCGATTTAAATACAGTTAGTAATGGTAGCCATGAAATTGTTTTAGGTTTGCTTTTGAACAACATTTATAAAGTACCGTCTTACATAAGGATGTGGTAATCAGGCTTTTTAGTAAATGATATTACCTTTATAATCAGAAAGGATCATATCCTTGCCTATGAATTTGTGCTGAAAATAGCATCAAGTTAATAAAGGGAAATAGTTGATTACAAAGGCACAATGCCAGCCCGGCTAAAGTTCTTTTCTTAATCTGGCAACCGGAATATTCATCTGTTCGCGGTATTTTGCCACGGTTCTTCTTGCAATATTATAACCGCGTTCCTTTAAAATGTCTGTAAGTTTTTCGTCAGCCAAAGGCTTGCGTTTATCTTCGTTTCCAATGCAATCTTCAAGAATCTTTTTAACTTCTTTATTAGAAACCTCTTCTCCGTTTTCGGTTTGAATAGCCTCAGAAAAGAACGATTTTAATAAGAAAGTGCCGAATTCTGTTTGCACATATTTTGAGTTGGCAACCCTTGATACCGTAGAAATGTCCATGTCAATTTTATCTGCAATGTCTTTTAAGATCATCGGACGCATTTTACGTTCATCTGCAGTTAAAAAATATTCGTATTGATAATGCATAATTGCATTCATGGTTTTAAGCAAAGTTTGTTGTCTTTGTTTAATGGCATCAATAAACCATTTAGCAGAATCTAATTTTTGCTTTACAAATTGTACTGCTTCTTTAAGCTTTTTATCTTTAGACGATGCCTTATCGTAATGCTCGAACATCTCCTGATAGGAGCGGCTCACCTTTAATTCAGGTGCGTTTTTTGAGTTTAATGTAAGTATTAAAACTCCATCATTATTACTGATGTGGAAATCAGGAATAATTTGCATTTGCTTTGTAGTAACCTGATTAGCATCACCCGGTTTAGGATTTAAACGCAGAATCTCGTTTACAACCTCTTTAAGCTCTTCACTATCAAGGCCTAAACTTTTTTCTAACTTATCGTAATGCTTACGGGTAAATTCATCGAGATAATTTTCCACAACGTTCATTGCCTTTACAATGATTGGATTGCCGGCATCTTTTCTTTTCAGTTGAATTAAAAGACATTCTTTAAGATCTCTAGCGCCAATTCCCGGGGGATCAAAACTTTGAATAAGCCTTAGCATTTCCAACACATCTTCTTCCTCAACCATTACATTTTGAGAAAAAGCCAGGTCATCAATCATTGAGCTTAAAGGTCTGCGAAGATAGCCATCATCATCCAAGCTGCCGATTATCTGTTTCCCTATTATAAAATCCTGATCAGAAAGCGGAATTAAATCCAGCTGTTCTTGTAAGCTTTCAAAAAATGTACTTTCAATGGCGATTGGCGTTTCTTTTTTCTCATCATCGTCATCGCCATTGTTGTAGTTTGTGCTGTAGTCGTTAGTATTGTCATCCTGAAGATAATCATCTACGTTAAACTCGTCGTTACTACTATTATCATCCGAAGCTTTGTCGTAATCCTCAGGCCCGTCATTCAAATCATCATATTCTCCCTTCGGCTCATCAGCAGTCATTAAACTGGGATCTTCGAGCGCAGGATTTTCCTCAAGTTCTTCCTTTACGCGAGTATCTAAAGCAACGGTAGGCACTTGCAACAATTTTATAAACTGTATTTGTTGAGGTGATAATTTCTGTAATAACTTTTGCTGTAGGTGTTGCTTTAACATAGTTTTATAAAAGGAAAGGCAAAAATAAACAAATCATCTCAGATATTTCGTAGAATTGAACTTAATACATCTCAGTTTTTGTCTTAAATAATTTGTTAAACGTTTGTTTCCAAGCTTATCTTTATTAATTTCGTTACGAAATCATTCTAAACTTAACTAAACATTATGGGTATTGTAAAAGAATTTAAGGAATTTGCCATTAAGGGCAACGCGTTCGATTTAGCTGTCGGCGTAATTATTGGTGGCGCTTTCGGTAAAATTGTTACGAGCGTTATTGATGATCTTATTATGCCGATTGTTGCCGCAATGGTGGGCAAGCCCGATTTTAGCAGTATCTATTTTGCAATGGGGAAGGGCTCGGAACTTATACCTGCGGGTGCTTCATTGGCCGATGCAAAAAAAGCTGCCCCAGATGCTGCTATATTTGCCTATGGTAATTTTATTACCGTCGCTATCAATTTTCTGCTATTGGCATTAGTGGTTTTCTTAATGGTTAAGGCCATTAATAATATGAAGAAAAAAGAAGAAGCGGCTGCGGTTGTTGCACCTGCTGCACCAACTAAAGAAGAAACTTTACTTACAGAGATAAGAGACTTGCTGAAAACTAAAGCATAAATTATAAAAAGTGAGTATACCATAAATACGAAATGTCACCCTGAGCTTGTCGAAAAATTCGCAAAAACTGCCTTTAAGGCTTTTCGACAAGCTCAACTTGACAAATTCAAAAATATTTTACATTATGGTAATGCCCCTTTTATCAAAAACTTCTTTTAATTTTTGGATTAGTGATAATTATGTAGTCGCCCAGATTTTTGTATTTGTCCCAATCTGGATTCACAAAACTGTCATCTGAAAAAGCTGAGATATTTAAGATTTTCAGCTTTGGGGCATATCCGCTCAGCTTTGCTAAAGTCCCGAGTTTCTCATCGCTGTGAAATCTCCCGTTTAGTTGTAAAACTTTAGTGCCTTTATGGTTTTTGATAAATTTGGCTATTGACCATGCCATGGTTGCATCCCATAGATTTTGGGTTTCGTATACCTTCATGGGGCCTGTATTGTGCCCACCCATAGTTTCGAAGAATTTGTCACTATATCTTCCTGTGGCCGTGTCGACGGGTAGCGGGGGTAGGAAAGATGAAGAACTTTTAGGGAATTTTTTTAGCGCATCCAAGCCTCCTTTTGTTACCGCATTGCTATATCTTGTCGCCGCATTGGCGCCTATAACCTCAAGTTCATTTTGTTTCGCAAATTCTATCAAAGGGCGGTAATCGTTGTAATTAGGCCACGCTCTGGCTTCTTTAATAAAGTTCTTTTCTGATATTAGGTTTGCAAGATATTCATCAATAACAGGTTGGATGTCGGTATGGAACATCTCTAAAGTTAACGCAACTTTTCTTGCGTATTTTTCAGTTAATTTCTTAAAAATTTCAGCCTCAAGGTAATGCCCCACCGAGTCGTTATGGTCTTCACCAAAGAATAAAACATCGGCATTGCTCATATCCTTTACAATATCATCTATGGCAATTTCCCTTTGTTTTTTAACGTCGAAAATTTTGTAATCGTTGCCCGGCGATTGAGCAAAAAGGCTGTTTGAGAAAAGCAGAGCGATTGCAAGGAGGCTAAATTTCATGCCCTCAAAATACTAAAATATTTTTCACCGATGAAATTATGGTACTTACCGCTCTTTAGCGTTTTTTGGTGGGTTTCTATTATGCTGCGCATCCTATTATAAATACTTTTGATTATTAATAATTGCACAAATGGAAAATTCAAATAATAATAATGTAACAACAAACCGATCTGGCAGAATGCTTAGCGGTTTGATAATTGTTTTTATCGGTCTCGCCTTTCTTTTAGATAATATAGGTTTCGATATACCAAAGTGGGTGTTTAGCTGGCATACACTTTTAATCGTGATCGGCCTTTTTGTAGGTGTTAGGCGTAATTTCAAGGGCTCGGGATGGTTAATCATGGTTTTAATCGGTTCGTATTTTACGATCGATAGAATAACGGGTTTGGATTTTGATGCTTCAAAATATGCTTTAGGAGTAGGGTTGGTAGTTTTGGGAGGTTATTTAATCTTTAAACCCAAAGGCGATTTTAGCGGGCGAAAAAAGAGAAGGGTTACGGATAGTTTTAATTCTATGGCCGGCGCTGAGCCCGTTGGTGATGATAAAAATAACCACGATTTTGTAGAAGCAACAGCTGTTTTCGGCGGAAGTAATCAGATCGTTTACTCGAAAAATTTAAGGGGTGGAGATGTTACTGTAGTTTTTGGTGGTGCGGATATCAATTTTAGCCAGGCAGATTTTACAGAGCGTATCATGCTCGATGTTACGGCAGTTTTTGGTGGCATTAAATTAATTGTGCCTCAGAATTGGATCATTAAATCGAATGTTACGCCAATATTCGGAAGTGTTGAAGATAAGCGTGGTCATTTAATCCCTACAGGAGAAATTCAGAAAACATTAATTATTGATGGAACCGTAATGTTCGGGGGAATTGAAATTAAAAGCTTTTAATAATGAATCGGTTTGGGGTTCATTATATTTACAAAACGAATTGCGGCGATGGCAGGCACTACTCGCCGCATTTTAATCAACAAGTTCGGGTAACACGGGCGAAGCCTATCCGGCATAGCATGATGAAGGCACAGCAATTTGCCGGTGCTTGTGAACAACCATTGAAAAATCGCGTAATAAAAGCTATTTCTTGGAATTCTGTTTATGGGATTGGGGTTAGCGAGATGGGCGAATCTGCAGTTGAGGTAGCGGTAGGTGCGAAGATGTTTACAGCCGAATCGATAGGAGCTTATTTGAAAAATTCAGCGCACAGAAATAAAATTTTTACCAAACTAAATCCATAAGTTTTGACAACAAGACCATTATCTGTTCCTCAAATTCAAAAGATTTCTCTCGGCTTTGCTTTTGCGTGGATTATTTTATGTGCGGCGGGGCTTCATTATGTTGTTGATTTTTCATGGCTAATTTCATTTACCGACAGCATAATAAATAATTTTTTATTGGCTATGGCATGTATTGGAATAAGCAATATGTTAGGTTATTATCAACCAAAAAATGAAAGAATCTTATACGTTTTAATCATAACCGTAGCACTTACATTTGTAATTATATTTATCGCCAAATATTCACTTTCATACGTTTTTGCTGATTACAAAGATTATCAGGATTTTTATAGTTTTTCATTTCCATTTAGAGGCTTAATATCTTTTATGTGTTTAGGATGGTGTGCTTTAACGAATATCTTATGGTATCGGTTAGAAGAGCAATCTGAAACCCAAGGAAGGCTTCTATCGGCACAAAACCTTGCGAAAGAAGCAGAGTTAAATAAATTAAGACATCAATTGCAGCCGCACTTTCTGTTTAACAGTTTAAATTCCGTGTTCGCTCTTACCATGGTAAATCCAAAAGAAGCAGGTGTAATGATTACCAAACTAGCCTCTTTTTTGAGAGGAACTTTAAAAAGAGATGATGAGTTGTGGGTTTCAGTAGACGAGGAAATGGAATACATTCAGCTTTATCTTGATATTGAAAAAGTTCGTTTTAGTCATCGTTTGAATATTGAAGTTAATGTGAACGACGATACGCTAAATTTATGTTTACCTGGAACTTTGTTGCAACCTATAGTAGAAAATGCCATTAAATTCGGTTTATACAACACATCTGCAGGTATCACGATTAAAATTGATGTATCGGTAGAAAATGACATTTTACATCTGAGGGTTCAGAATCCGTTTGACCCTGAAATGAAAGCTACGGGCGGAACAGGCTTCGGTTTAACGGCTATAAAAAGACGACTGTATCTTTTATTTGCCAATCCGCATTTATTGCAAACGGAAATTGAGGCAAATAATTTATATATTACCACCCTTAAAATTCCTCAGAAAAATGATTAAAACCATACTAATTGATGATGAACCTTTGGCGAGAGATATTGTAAAATTTTACCTTTCAGAATTTAAAGAAATAGAGGTTGTTGCCGAGTGTAATGATGGTTTTGAAGGCTTAAAAGCAATAACATTGCACAAGCCTGATTTAGTTTTTCTGGATATACAAATGCCTAAAATCAGTGGTTTCGAAATGCTTGAATTGGTAGAAGATAAGCCTGCGGTAATTTTTACAACGGCTTTCGATGAATATGCCATAAAAGCCTTCGAGGTTAATGCAGTTGATTATTTACTCAAGCCGATTGATAAAGCAAGATTTGACGCCGCCATTAAAAAACTTCCGTCACGATTAAATCAAACTGAAAATACTGAAGCTGTTCTGGATGCGGCGGCAATGAGTCCGGCGCAAAATAACCGGGTTGTAGTAAAGAAAGACGGCGTTATCAAAATCATTCCGGTTGCTGATATCAATTACCTTGAAGCTGATGATGATTATGTTAAATTAAGTACAGCAGATGGTGCATTCTATAAGAACAAAACAATGGCATTTTTTGAGCACACACTCGATGCAGGTCAATTCATCAGAATACATCGTTCATATATTATTAACCTTGCACAGGTAACCAAAATCGAACTAAAAGAGAAGGATAGTTATGTGGTGTTGTTAAAATCTGATATTTGGCTGCCTGTAAGCAAAACCGGCTACGTAAAATTAAAAGCTGCGCTGGGTTTGTAAAGTCATCTCGTAATCCAGATTGGATTTTAAAAAGAATTATTACATTTGCCATTCAATAAAAAAATAAAATTAAACAGACTTGCAATTGTAGAGAAATCGCTTTATATTTGCACCTCTTAATTTTGAAATTACAATAAGATAATATACAGTCATGAAAAGAACATACCAACCTTCGCAAAGAAAGAGAAGAAACAAACACGGCTTCCGCGAAAGAATGGCAACAGCTAACGGCAGACGAGTATTAGCATCACGTCGTGC
>Ga0308164_10001091_pt1 | contig 34433 bp, 27 predicted proteins | sample PhyTR2_FD_201031 | JGI IMG/M metagenome (GOLD analysis project Ga0308164, IMG submission 201031) | Phyllosphere microbial communities from UC Gill Tract Community Farm, Albany, California, United States - DLSLT.R2 | ecosystem: Host-associated > Plants > Phyllosphere > Unclassified | place: USA... | reverse complement strand
CCAGTACCGGCGCCGGCCGGAACTTGGGATCGCCCGTTCCCTCGAACAACACGCGCGTGATCTCAAGGCACGTGTCGAGCCCGATAAAGTCTGCCAGCGTCAGTGGCCCCATCGGATGGTTCAGCCCAAGCTGGCACGCCAGATCGATGTCACGCACGCTTGCCACGCCTTCGCCCAGCGCGAAGCACGCCTCATTGATCATCGGCATCAGCACGCGGTTGACGATGAATCCCGGCGCATCGTTCGCATGCACGACCTGCTTGCCAAGCTTCTCCGCAAACGCCTCGACCGCCGCGACCGTGGCATCCGATGTCGCAAGTCCCCGGATCAGCTCGATCGGCCGCATCACAGGGACTGGGTTGAAGAAATGCACGCCCATGAACCGCGCCGGATCGGGTGCCGCCTGCGCCAGCCGGGTGATTGGGATCGACGACGTGTTCGACGCCAGGATTGCGTCCGCTCCCAGTACCTTGCCGACCTCGGCAAAGATCGCGCGCTTGACGCCCTCGCGCTCGGTCGCCGCCTCGACGACGATTGCACAGTCGCCCATGTCTGCCACGCTTGCGACCGGCTCGATCAGCGTAAGGGCTGCATCGCGCGCCTCACCGGCGATCTTCTCCTTCTCGACCAGTCGCGCAAGCGCCTTGGCGATCCCCGCTTTGCCTTTGCTGGCCGCGTCCAGCGACACGTCCGCCAACAGCACGCGGTACCCCGCCTGCGCTGATACCTGCGCGATCCCTGCGCCCATCTGCCCTGCACCAATCACGCCGATCGTCTGCACATCACTCTCCTGATTTATTGCCTCTCCCTAGCCGCTTTTCCCCGCGCTGCCAGACCGCTAGGCTGCAACTATGCTGTGCAAACCGATCTTTTCCGCTCTCGTGCCCCTCGTTGTGCTGCCGCTCGCCGCCTGTTCGCCAAGCCAGCCCGCACCTCAGCTCAAGGCTGAGACGGCACCAAAAGCTCAGTCAGTTGCTGTCACGCCGGCCGTGTCCCAGCCAAAACCCGCGGCCGACTCCCATACACGTCCAAAACCAGGCGAGCTGAAGACGTTCACCGACTGGACCGTCGGCTGCGACAACACGCTGCGCTGTACGCTTGGCTCGCTTCTTCCCGAGATGGGCGGTGAAGACATGATTACACTCAACCTGTCGCGCGAGCCCGGCCCCGTGGCGGGTGGCGGCGGCAAGATTTCGTTGGCGCTGGAAACCAGCAACGACGTTGAGGCCACCAAGCGCCCGCCCGTCAGCTTTGCGGTCGACGGCAAGCGTATCGCCCTGCACGACGCTGCGGCGCTCGCCGCAGCCATTGCCAATGCCCAATCGCTGAAAGTCCTCGACGCGAAGGGTGGCACGCTGGCCACCCTTTCGCTGAAAGGCGCAGCCGCTGCGCTCCGCTACATTGATGCGCAACAAGGCCGCGCCGGCAGCATTGACGCGGTTGTCGCCAAGGGCCCCGTGCCGTCGAGCGCGCCCATACCGTCGCTGCCGATCATCACCGCGATCGCTCCCTCCGGCACACCCGCAAAACTCAGTGGTGCCCAAGTCGCAACGATGCGCAAACGCGCTACTTGCGATCTCGGCAGCTTTCCTGACGGCGCCGGAGAGTCGATCACCAGCCCCGAAACGTACGCCCTCGGCGGTGGCAAGTCGCTGGTCATCCTTCCTTGCTCGACCGGTGCTTACAATCTGGTCGGCGCACTCTTCATCGTCGACGGCACCAGGATCACCCCCGCCCAACTCGACGCCCGTTCAGGGTTCCAAGTAACTGGTGCGGACACCGGCACCTCTGTGAAAAGCGTCATCAACGGCGAGTTCAAGGACGGCGTCCTCACAAGTTATGCCAAGGGCCGCGGCCTGGGTGACTGCGGATCGCACCAGAGCTTCGTCTGGGACGCCACGCGCTTCCGCCTCTCTGAGCAAGCGGACATGGGCGAATGCCGCGGCAACATCGACTACATCACCACCTGGCGTGCAAAGGTTATCCGTTAGCCGCCCCCCTTTAAGAAGGGGCGGGGGGGGCGTCGGCAAACGGGTCCTGACAGCGTCAACAACAAACCCGGAAGCGGCACGGTATACGTCGCTCTTTGGCAGACGAGTTTCTTCGCGTCTCGGACTGGGGCAGATTTTGATCGAGACGATATACCGGAAGGCCTGAGCCTTGCCGCCACGCCTTGGCAAGGCACAAGCTGATCAAACGGGTCGTTTGCTTAAGATGCTGTCGATGCTCCTTGCCGGACAACACGGTCCTTTCGTAAGGCCCGGGGGATACAGGGAGACACCTTATGCGCGTTCTCGTTACCGGCGCGGCCGGGTTCATCGGCTTCCACGTCAGTCGTCACCTGCTCGCCCGCGGCGACACGGTTCTCGGTATCGACAGCCTCAACGACTATTACGACGTCACGCTCAAGCACGCGCGGCTGGCCGAGCTTGACAAGGATGCCGCCAATTCGAACGGGGGCTTCACTTTCAAACACGTCGATTTTTCTGATCACGTCGCGCTCGATGGTGCGCTCGACAGCGAGCATTTCGACCGCATTGTCCATCTCGGCGCACAGGCCGGCGTCCGTTATTCGATCGAGAACCCACGGGCCTATCTGCAAGCCAATCTTGCAGGCCACCTCAACATGATCGAGGTCGGACGCAACCGTCGGGTCGAGCATCTCGTCTACGCGTCGTCCTCCTCGGTCTATGGCGGCAACGACACTTTGCCGTTCCGTGTCGAGGACCGTGTCGACCAGCCCTTGTCGCTCTACGCCGCCACCAAGAAGGCGGACGAGCTGATGAGCGAGACCTACGCGCATCTCTACCGCCTGCCGCAGACCGGCTTGCGGTTCTCTACCGTCTATGGCCCCTGGGGGCGGCCCGACATGGCGATGTGGCTGTTTACCAAGGCCATCTTCGAGGGCCGGCCGATCAAAGTGTTCGGTGAAGGGCAGATGCGGCGCGACTTTACGTATATCGACGACATTGTCGCTGGCGTCGTCGCGTGCCTCGATAATCCGCCTATCGACGACGGTGCGATCAAGGCGGGTGGCAGCGTGAGCCCGCACCGGATCTACAATATCGGCAACAGCCGCTCGGAGGATCTTGGTGAGATGATCGCGCTGATCGAGCAGGCGTGCGGCCGTTCAGCCGAACGCCTGATGCTGCCGATGCAGCCGGGCGACGTACGCGACACATTTGCGGACATCGGCGCGATCCAGCGCGACCTTGGTTTCGAACCGCGCAAGACAATTGCCGCAGGAGTACCGCGTTTCGTATCATGGTATCGCAAATATCACGGACTCTCGACGTAACGGCGAGAGTGTGTCAATTGATAGGAGTGAGCAGGCCAACCTCTTTAGGCGCCATTCCTCAATAAAAACTTATTTTGCAATTTCAGAATCTCAGCCGCTAGTATTGATTGTGCAGTCAATTACTTTCTTTTCAGTATCAGGTGTCTCAGATCCAAACCTAGAGACTTGTGTTGGGTAAACGCTGCCATCTTTGGCGGGGCCAACAAGATATTGAGCACCAGACGCTCCGGTAATGGTTGAGCCACTAACCGTACCGTTAGTCTCTCGAGCTATGCACTGCGCGACTTCATTGGCTGGCTTACTCGTCCACAGGCCAAACTCAGCATTCTTCGGAAGCTTGATTTGGCCAGAATTGGACCCCGAGCAACCCGCGAGAAGCAAAAGGCATGTTGACGCCAGAATTGTGCTGTACTTCATAAAGGGATCACTCGTTCAGTTAATCGGAATTACGCACAGGGTTCATTTTCAGGCGTTCGATCGGTATCTCCGGGCTGCGGTAGCCGGGGCGGGCGGGGGGGGATAGAAACCGCATTGCCCGCACGGTCAGTCCCAGTGGTGCCCGATCGAGCTGTGCACTGTTGAAACCAGGTTTTGCCGCTTGAATCGACGCCTTGGGTCCGTGTGCCGTCGAATTGCTGCGTAACATATTCGGTCCAAGTGTCGCCGTTTGGTGCGGTACCCTTACGAATCAAGCGATTGCCCAGCTTGCGTTCGATATAGGTCGAGCCATCAGGCGCCTGACAGTCTCGCGTCGTATCCGTGCCGGCGCAGCTATATTCAGCGCCTTGTGGCGCAGCCAATATTAGTAAGATCGATATCAGCATGATGCCCTCAAACCCGGCAAGTACGGTAAATGGGGACCGATAGTTGCCAAAACATGTCTATGTCCCCCCTAAGCACGATAGCCGGGTAAGAGGCCAGCGCAGGAATTTATGGAGTTCTCCTACGCGCGAACACCGCGTTTCGTCTACCCAGAGCGCTGTTGAATGGGCGACGTCGGCCCAGTGTTTTCAACCACCGCGATCCTCGAGACGAACGGCGCGTGGCGCTAGCATGACGATCATTCCCTGGTTGCGCACCTGACGAGTCCCCGCATCGCTACAGTACGATCCAACCATGTTGAAAATTCGCCCGGTAGCCGATATTCCGCGGTATCGAATTTCTGCGACCGGCGGTCGGGTGGGTCATGATACGACCGGATAGCTCTCCGTGCCTATGATCGACTGCGCTGATCGCGAGCCAAGCTGGATGCTGTAGATATTATGCGGTTACGTTTCGAAGCACCGGCATTTCGCTTTTACATTCTGGTCGCTTTTCTAGTCGTCTGTGCCTTCACAGGGGGATCGTCCCGTACCGATGCAGGGCTGTTGCTGCTGCTTAGGCCGGTTACCGTCCTGATCTTGACAAGCTTGGTAATCCTGTCGCCAAGGCTCGAACTGGGTAGCATACGCCAGCTGATGATATTGCTGGGGTTGTTCGCCGCGACAATGCTGCTTCAGATCATCCCGTTGCCTCCCGGTCTCTGGCTGTCGTTGCCGGGTCACGAGCGTTACGCTCAGGCTGCAGCGATCGCCGGTATCCAGCAGCCCTGGCGGCCGTTGTCCATAACGCCGGATCTAACGCTCAACAGCCTCGTGTCGCTCCTGCCGGTGCTCATTGTGCTGATCGCGTTTGCCGGGATTGGGCGCAGGCGTAACGACCTGATACTGTTCCCGCTGGTCCTCGCGGGTATCAGTGTCGTGCTGGGCATCATCCAGGTCACGGGTGGTCCGGGTAGTGCCGCATATCTCTACAGGCCAACGTCGGATCTCCTGCCTGTCGGTCTATTCGCCAATCGAAATCATCAAGCGGTCATGCTGGCTGTCGCGTTACCCGCGCTCGCCGCTTGGGCCCGGCACCCCCGGGCAGGACGCTATCGATTGGCGATTGCCGGTGGTTTCGGTCTGCTCCTGCTGCCGGTTATCCTGGCGACGGGGTCGCGAGCGGGAATGGCGCTGGCAGGCGTCGGGTTGGTCGCTGCCGGCATGCTTGTCTGGCCCGTGCTGAAGACCTGGCGCATTCCGCGGATGGTGTATCTTGGCGCGGCGCTACTCCTGGTGGCGGCCATCGGCGTTACCGTCTTTGCCGGTCGTGCGATTTCGATCGATCGTCTGGCGGATGTCGACGGCCCCTCGACCGAACTGCGCCTGGTGACGTTGCCCATCGTCCTGACGATCATCAGGGACCACCTGCCGTTCGGTGCAGGCTATGGCGCGTTCGACCAGATTTTCAGAAGCTACGAGCCTGATTTTCTACTTCGGCCAACCTTCTTCAATCGCGCGCATGACGACCTCCTGGAAACGGTCTTGTCCGGCGGGATTCCTGCCCTGATCGTCATGATCCTGTTCGCTGTCTGGTGGGTACGCCAGACTATCCAGGCATGGCGGAACACGCAGCAGGCTTCGTATGATGGGGTGCTCGCGAGATTGGGCGCGATCATTTCAGGCATGCTGGTTTTGGCGAGCATCGTTGATTACCCGTTGCGGACCCCGTTGGCCGGCGTGATGTTCGCATTGGCATGCTGCTGGCTTTCGCGCGCAGCGCTGGAACCGGAGAGATAGGCGACTGGCTGATGCGCCCACATTGCATTTCGTTGGCGCATTGGTTAGCAGGACCCGCCTCAGTTTTTGGGCATGGTATGCCGGAGTTCGACCCAGATCATGAAATTTTGGTGTTTAGCGGGCCTCGCTATTACCGCTCTGACGGGGTGTGCCGAGGATAGATTGGTCGGTCGGCCGGATCTGAACATCGTCCAGGGCGGTGAACTACCAGCCCCCGCGAAGCAGGATCTGATTTTGCAGCAGCGATCGTATTCGATCGGACCGCTCGATCGGGTGACGATCGACGTCTATGGCCTGCCGGAACTGTCGCGGACCATGACCGTCGATGCCGATGGTACCATTTCCATGCCATTGGTCGGTATTCTTCAAGCATCAGGCCGCTCCTCGACGGAGTTGTCCGGATTGATCGCAGGCCGTCTGCGCGGACGATATGTTCGCGATCCGCAGGTCACGGTAAACGTCGACACGGTCAATCAGATGATCACGGTCGATGGTGCTGTCGACACGCCCGGTCTGTATCCGGTCAACGGCCAGATGACCCTGATCAAGGCGATCGCGTCCGCTAAGGGCGTGACCGAATTCGCGCGTACCGATTACGTCGTCGTCTTCCGTCAGGTGAAAAATCAGAAGATGGCCGCGGTTTATGATCTTCGCGCTATCCGGCAGGGCCTGTACGCGGACCCTGAAGTCTATGCCAATGACGTGGTATCAGTCGGGGATTCCGGGACGCAACGTGCCTTCAAGACGCTACTTTCCAGTGGCGCTCTGCTGACAGCACCGCTCGTCGCTGTTCTGCAATAACATTCCGGCCCGACGTAAGTGGACCAAAACACCATGAATATGCTGCCTACCGACGGTGGTGGACCAGAGAAGCGGCTCGCGCCTAGCGGGACCTTCAAGGGAACACGTCGAAGCGAACTCGATTCCGCTCCTGCGCAAATACCCGTGCTCACGCAGGTCTTGTCGATCGTCCGGCGCCGGAAATGGATCGTCATCGGCACGACGGTAGGAGCGATATTGATCGGCCTGCTCGCGACGCTGCTCATGACCCCGCAGTACACCGCTGAAGCCACGCTGGAAATTCAACGCGAAACGGGCAGTTTCGTAAAGGTCGAAGGCGCGGCGCAGAAGGACAACGTCGTCGACCAGGAGTTCTATCAGACTCAGTACGGGCTTCTTCAGTCGCAATCTCTTGCCGAGCGCGTTGCGACGGATCTGCGTCTTCAGGATAATCGTCAGTTCTTCGAGATGTTCGGCGTCAAGCCGGACGACGTGTTTGGCAAGCCGGGGGGCAAGACCGTCTCGCGCGCAGACCGTGCGCGGGCTGCCGGTGGGCTGTTGCTCGCGCATTTCGTTGTTCGTCCCGAGCGTCTGTCACGCTTGGTGAACATCACTTTCACGAGCCCGGATCCGGATCTGTCGAAGCGGGTCGTCGATGCGTGGTCGGCTGACTTCGTCAAGGTGACGCTGGAACGCCGGTTCGATACGACGGCGTATGCGCGCAATTTCCTCGAGGGGCGTTTGGCGCAGTTGCGCACGCGGATCGATGAGAGCCAACGGCGCCTGGTGGATTATGCCTCGCGAGAAGGTATTGTGAACCTGCCCGCCGCTGCCGGCACCGCAGGTGGTCCTGGAACGCCAGAGCGGTCGTTGGCGGCCGATGATTTGTCGGCGCTGAACCAGGAGCTTGCCCAGGCGACGGCTGACAGGATCAAAGCGGAAAGCCGACTGAGTGGGCAGGGCGGCGCGGTCGTCGAGGCCCTGAGCAACCCTGCAATCAACAGCCTGCGTCAAAAACGAGCGGAGGTCGCTGCGGATTACGCCCGCATGCTGGTGCAGTTCGAACCAGGGTACCCACCTGCCAAGGCTTTGAAGTCGCAGCGTGATCAGCTCGATCAATCGATTGCCCGCGAGGAAGCGCGCGTCCAAGGGTCGCTTACCCAGAACTATCAGGCGAGCGTCCAACGCGAACGTGCTGTGAGTGACCGGGTCGGTTCGCTCAAGACCGGAGTTCTCGATCTTCGTCGGCGGAGCATCCAGTATGATATCTTCCAGCGCGACGTAGATACCAATCAGCAGCTCTACGATGCGCTGTTGCAGCGGTATAAGGAGATCGGTGTCGCCGGCGGTGTCGGCGTGAACAATATCTCTGTCGTCGATGCTGCCGATCGTCCGCAATATCCGAGCAGCCCGCACATGAAGATCAACCTTGCTTTGGCCACGCTGGCCGGCTTGCTGATCGGCGCGGGCATTGCGTTCCTCTTCGAGCGGATCGACCAAGGCATTGCGGACCCGAGCGAAGTGGAGGCCCATCTCGGCGTACCGCTGCTCGGGACCATTCCCAAGGTCAGTTCGGGCGATCCGATTGAAGCATTGCGCGATATCAAGTCGCCTATGTCGGAAGCGTATATCTCGCTGCAGACCAACCTCTCGTTCTCGACTGATCATGGCATTGCCCGCTCGCTGGCAGTGACGAGTTCGCGACCAGCAGAAGGAAAGTCGACGACGACTTATGCGCTCGCGCATCTGCTGGCGCGTCAGCGTCGACGGGTCATTCTGATCGACGCTGACATGCGCTCGCCTTCGATCCATCATCTGGTGAACCTGAAGAACGAGGCAGGCCTCAGCAACTATCTGGCCGGCGATGACGCTGTGCATGCGATGATCCATACGACCGGCACGGAGATGCTGAGCGTGCTCACGGCGGGTCATCACCCGCCCAGCGCGCCCGAGCTTCTCTCGAGCGGACGCCTAGCACAGCTCATTCAGACGCTGAGCCTGGACTATGACCACATCGTCTTCGATGCGCCGCCCGTCATGGGGCTTGCCGATGCGCCGCTCATCGTTTCGAAGGTTGAAGGTACCATCTTCGTGGTTGAATCGCATGCGACTCAACGCGGTGTCGCTAGTGTGGCAATCGACCGGTTGATCTCGACTAACGCCAACGTGCTCGGTGTGGTGCTGACCAAGTTCGATCCGAAGCGTGCACATTACGGCTATGGCTACGATTATGGTTATGGGTACGGGAGCAACGCTGAGTCCGGTCCGGATAGCGAGAAGGCTGGGCGTTAAGAATGGCGTCGACGCGTCACGGTAAGCGGGAAAATGTACGACTCGGCACAGTACGTGTATCGGTCGTCATTCTCCTGGGCCTGCTCGCTTTATGGCTTTCGGTCGCATTGACTGTCTCGTTGGTTCTTGGCCGGCATCAGTCTGAATATGCGCTGCGCCTGTGGCCGACCGGAGCGGAAGCTCTCGCGCGCCGGAGTGCCGAGCTGCTCGTGAAGCAGGATAACGTTGCCGCTGCCAAGACGCTGGCGGTAACTGCCATCACCAAAGAACCTGCCAACGCAGCCGCGGCGCGAGACCTGGGCCTCGTTTACAGTTTCCAAGGCAAGGGCAAGCAGGCCAAAGCGGCGTTTGCGTATGCGGAGAGCATGTCGCGTCGCGATCTTCCCACCCAGATGTGGTTGATCGAGTCACGGGTCCAGGCCGAGGACGTTCCGGGTACGCTTGTGCATTACGATCGTGCGATGCGGTCGTCGCTCGAGTCCCGCAAGACGCTGCTGCCTATTCTGGTCGGTGCGACGCAGGATCCCTCGGTTGCTGACAAACTTATCAAGGTTTTGCTCGCCCGCCCGAACTGGCGGTCCGAATTCATCGACGCGCTGGTCGGTCAGAGCCAAAGCGCGGACGCGATGGGCCGAATCCTGTCAGCACTCAAATTGGATCCGATGGATCCGATACAGGCACGCCAACTCGGCATCGGCCTGCGGCATATGGTCGACCTCGGGGCAATCCCACAGGCATATTCCCTGTACCGGCAGGTCCGGAAGTATTCGACCCTTAACGCTCCTCTGTTGCGTGGTGGCGATTTCGAGACGGCAGGGGGCCTGGCACCGTTCGAATGGCAGCTTACGGACGGGACTGATCGTCAGGGCGTCCGTGAACCCCGTGAGGGTGCGCAGGGACAGTTTGCACTATCGTTATACGGCGACAGTGCTGGTGAAATTGCCCGCCAGTTGATGGTCCTGTCGCCCGGCACCTACCGGATTTCCGGGCGGGCGGGTGGTGTCTCGACGGACGCTGCACGACCCACGATCGCTGTCATTTGCGCCAAGGATGCGGTTGTCGCTGCCAACATAGCGCTGCCGGCAGGCAACCGCTCAGGGTTTGAGGGCACGTTCAAGATTCCTGCAAACTGTCCTGCGCAATGGATGTTCGTTTCCATCGCGGGCAGCCTTGACCGCCAGAGCGAAGCACCGTGGATCGACGCTCTGCAGGTTCAGGCGGTGTCGGTTCGTTGACCCGCCCCGCGCTACGCAGCGGGGCAGCGTTTCGCCTCGCTCGCATAGCCGGCAAATAGTAGTTTGGCATGCAGGCCAGGCACCGATCCGGTCCACGCGGATCCACGGAACGCCAGATATTGTTGCCGTATCATATTCGATGCGAGCGCGGTCTGTTGCGCTGGGGTGATGGGCTGTTCCTGGTTGCCCGCTCCGGGCAGTTTCAATGTCATGGGATTGGCCCATAGGAATTGCCCGCCGATCACGGTGTTGCGTGCGGCCGCGTTGCCCACGGGGAAACCGGGCCGCTCGTTCAGCAGATTGGGCAATGTCGGATAGCGTGTCCGCCAGAGCGGCGACAGGTACGGCGATGCAGCCAACGTCTGGCGCAACAAGCCGTTGGGACCGGCTGCGTCGCGTTGCCAGTTCATGCCACGATCGTCGATCCACACCGCGCTACGACCCATCAGGGCAAAGACGTTGTCCTCGATGTGGTTGTCGCGCCCGCCACCCACGAAAACCCCGTGGGGCATACGCAGCATGACATTATGGTCAATCCGCGTGCCGCTGAACTGGTCATCAAGATAGATACCCGACACAATCGCTCCAGGCGTACCTGGACCGGCGTCGTGGATGAAATTTCGCGTCAGGCGATTGCCACGTTGGGTCCAATCCCTACCCATGTAGATCGCGCTCGCATCATTCGTCTCGCAGGCGACGAATCCGACCTCGTTATCCTGTACGAAATGATCGTTGCCCGCGAGCACCACACCGGCATGCGGAGCGCCTCCAATGAAGGAGCCGGAGACCGAGTTTCCGACGCCGGTTAGCGCGACACCAGGCGCGTAGGTGCGGATAAGCTGGCCGAAATCGACGATCAATGAATCGAGCACGGCGTTACGCGCCGGTTGCAGTGTGGCGCGGTTACCCCCGTTCAGCCGGACGCCTCCTCCACCCGTCTGTGCGACGACGCAGCGTTCGACGTGGACATTGCGACCGTCGGCGACGTCGACAGCATAGCCCCCGGTCCGGCCGACAAAGCAGTCGGTTAGCGATATGGCATCAGAATTGGTGATCGAAACCGCTGTTCCTGTCGTCTTCTCCAGAGCTACGGCTTCTATGCGCACGTCATGAGCACCATTGAACGTGAATAGCGAAGGTGCGACGGCGACCTCGATTGGAGCCTTTCTGTCGAAGCCGCGAACCCTCACGATATTATGGTCGATGGCATATCGGCCGGCCGCCAAGGGGCCGGGAACATTGAGAAGTTTAAGGCGCACGGTCTTTTGGAAGGCTTCGTCCGCTTTGCTGCGATTGAGCGTAAGAGCTGTACCGTCCGATTGCACCGCGACGGTTTCATACCGCCAGTCCTGCGAAATATATCCAGCAGCGACCATACCCGCGCCCGTCGGTAGCCGGGTCTCCTCGGTCGCGGGGCGAAGCATGTTGGACGGAAGGGTTCTCCAATTCGTCGCATAGCCGGTGGAGGGCCAACTCGACAACGACAGTACACGGCCGCCTTGAAACAGGAGCAGCTTGGCATCGGCGTTGCTCGCTTCGGTACTGGTCGCGGTGAGATCCGGTTTCAGGCTCGGCGCGACGCGGCTCAGATCGATCTTGGCGTCGGTCGAACCGCTACCTGCAACCACGACTGCGCCGGAAATGATGCTGCTACCGTCGGCTTGGCCACGAATGATCAGGGGAGATTTGAGAGTCCCGCTGTTGTGATCAGTGAACGCGATGGGCTTGGTCAGGTGGATCACCCCGCTGGGCAAGGTGATGACAATAGGCCGATCAACGCCGTTCCTCCGGCTCGCTTGGGCTATCGCCACAGCGTCTTCGAGCGATTTGCTTTCCTGGACCGCCTGACCCGGTATCGCGATCGAGATACTGCCTTGCTGCCCTGCTGCGTCGACGCTGGCATCGCTTGCTAGGAACGATGACGGAAGCATCGCGCCAAAGGCGAGCATCGACCATGTGTAGGTGCTTCGGACCACTTGAATCTCACCTATTCCGGAAGGGCCTTAAAAGGCGCCTCGTTCGATCCAGTCGACAATCGCAGGAATTTCCTCGCGCAACTGGCGGCGGGGCTGCCATCCCCATGGAATGGCTTCGCTGATATCCGCCTGATGACCGATCGGGTCCCCCCCACGTTGCGTTCCCGAAAATCGTGGCTGGCAGTCGCCGCCAAGAGCTGCAGCCATCCACGCCAGAACGTCCCGGTTGGCGATGCTGATCCCGGTGCCCCCATTAACAATCGGCGTCGCGGCCGAGGCATGGGAAACCGCGGCAACGATCAGATCGGCTGCATCGGCGACGTGCAACCAGTCGCGACATTCACCGCCGGTGCCGAAGAAGTTTGGCTCCCCGGCCTTGAGCTTATGATAGGCGTCCCACAGCAGTTGCTTGCGGAGACCCGGACCGTAGATCGAGAAAAGGCGGATGATCGCGCTGCGAACGCCGAAGCTTCGACCATAGGACCGGCACAGATCTTCCGCGATCACCTTGTGCGCGCCGTAGGGCGATACCGGCATCAAGGGATGATTGATGCTGATCGGGAGGGTGGATACATTACCGTAGACGGCCGCACTGGAAGGCAGGATCAGCGCACAATCGGGGGCTTCGGTGCGAATGAATTCCAACGCCGCCAACGTCGTCGTCACGCTGCGGGAATAATCTTGCACTGGGTGCGTCATAGAGAATGCGACCGACCCGCTTCCCGCCGCTTGTACCAATACACTGGGCATGTTGGCGTAGGTGGTCAGGGCTTCGATCGTGATGTCCGATGCATGCCAGCGCTCGACGCCCCAGGCACGCTGGTCCTGTTCGCTCCAGCCGCCATGGCCGATACCGGTCACCGTGTAGCCGGCATTACGCAACGCGAGTGCGGCATGGCGACCGATAAATCCGGCCGCACCCAAGACAAGTGCCTGCTTCACGCGCCATCTACCTCCTGCAGATCGTCATAGAAGGCGGGCGGTCGCGCGCTCCCGTCATAGACATGATCGAGTATTTTCAGGACATACGCTGCCCCAGCGTGACCGGACAGGTGATCCTTCGCCCAATCTCGTCGACGCTGACGGTGTGTATCCTGTAGAGGACCCGTCTGAGCAACGACCTGGTCGATGACCGTTGCCAGGCCTTGGGGATTCAGGGACTCGCATACGGCCCCGCGCCACGGCGCGCGCAGACACACTGAAGCGCCGACTTTCGGCGTCGATATCACGGCTGCGCCGGCCATCAGTGCTTCGCTCACTACGGCGCCCCAGCCATCGTCCGCAATGGATGGTACCACGAGAATATCGATATCCGAGAGAAATGCCGGCACATCGGACATACCGATCGTACCACGAAAATCGACCTGACCAGGCATGCTGCTGGAAAGAGCGGCGATAGTTTCTTCGCGATCACCAGGGCCGGCGATTGCAACGGACGCTGAATGCTGAAGGAGCGGCATCGCTTCGAGAAAAAGATCGAACCCCTTGGGTTTGGTCAACCGGCCGAGATACCCGATCCTTGGAACATCGTGCGTCGGGGTAGGGGTAGGTTCCGGAGAGACAGGCAGAAAATAGGCGAACGGAAATATGCGGTCGCGTTGATATCCGGTGCGACGGAACCAACTCGGACCGTTTCGACCGATGGCGAGTACGCACCCCGCGTTGCGCCGCACATGACGCTCGGTCACCCAGGAGTGCAGCCACCGAAGCTGTCCCTTGATCCCCTCCTTTGCGCGAGGCTCCGCCATGATAGCAAACCGGGCCTTCGCATCGACGGCTGCCCGAATGCCTTGCACGACGCAGGGCACCCAGTGGACGCACGAGAAAAGGTGGAGGGCATTGGCGGGGGCATCGGCAATGATGCGACGCACCTCATCCTCGCTGGGGCCTACGCGGACATCGAGGTCGTCGACCACTTCGATAGCCCACCCTTGGGCCAGGCGTTCGGCGAGCATGACCTCCTGGGTCACATAGACGCAGTGGTCGACCTGCGGGTGGTTCAACAGCCCGCGGAACAGCGCGAGCTTGTGGGGAGAAACGCAGGGCTCCCAGAAATAGATCGTCCAGCGGCTCATGCCCGCCCCTCTTCCGTATTCGTCATGAAGCGCACGAGATCGCTGCCGACGCTCGCATCGGAGAAGCGGTCGGTCGCGCGCCGCTTGCCACGCAGAGCAATAGCTGCAAATCGCGACCGATCCATCGCTATCTCCGCCAGAACCGCCGCCAGTTCGGTCGGCGCCTCGGACGCCAGCAGTACCGCAGATTCCGCGTCGAAGATCAGGTCGACGTCACTGACGCGGGTCGAGACCAGAAGCATGCCCAGCGCGGTGATCTCGACGACCTTGGACGGGAAGGTCGTACGACCCATCTCCGAGCTGGGCAGCTTTAGGCAGAGCCCGACATCCATCGTCCGTACGAGTGCCGCATAGGCATCGGTGTTGAGGTCCTGGACGACGCTAAAGCGTACGTTGGGGACGGTGGCCATCTCGGCTGCCAACGCGTCGAACAGTCCGGCCTGGAAGCGGCCAGTGACGTAGAAATGCAGCGGCGTTGCGACGGACAGCGTTGCCAATTCGCGAAGCGCAGCAATGAAGAGGTCGGAACCGGTATCCCTGAGAATGCTCCCGCCGAACAGGATTCTCGTCTCCGCATCCGAAAACGCGACGCGCGACAGGCGGCTGGCGGTAAAGAACGACGACACGCCGTAGACCGGCAGGAAATGACGCAAACCGAGTTGCTCGCCCAGCGCCCGCGATGCGACGACCGCGCGTCGGTCGCACAACCTGCGAAGCAAAGGTGCCGTGGCGGCGATCAGGCGTCCCAGCGGGGAGCGGTCGTCGGTTCGTGGCGCATCCTCGATATCGAGCATCGCCGGTCGTCGAAGGATACGCAGGCACAGCGCGAGCAGGAGGAATTCTGGTTCGCCATTATACAGCAGGACGCGGTCACGCGCGCCGACGAAGCGCAGTGCCGCGAGCGGCAGGAACACTAGGGCGGACAGCCGTCGCGCCAGCCCCCCGCCGATGTTGAACACCTCGACGAAGCAGACGCCGTCGCGGCGCACGACGCGCAGGGGTTTCCAAAGCGAGGTCGCTTCCCGACCGACCGCCGTGATGATCACCGGGGTCGCGCCGGCCGCCCGGATGGCCGCGCAGACGCCTAGAACCTTGTTGCGGGCCGCGGGCGATTCCACCCGGCGCTTGGCGGGGTCGAGAACCAGCGAGGCGACGTAGAATATGCGGCGGTTGCCCTGCGTGCGGCCGCTCATTGCCCGCCGTCCAGTTGCCTGACGGCGCGGGCGGGGGTCCCCATCAACAGCGTATTCGCCGGCCAGGATTTCGCAAGCACTAGGCTGCCGGCCGCGATCATGCTCCCGGTCTCGATACGGGCACCGCCCAGGATCATGGCGCGCGCGCCAATCCAGGTTCCGGCGCCGATGGCGATCGATGCGGCGATATCGCGTCCTGCACGACGATGCGCGTCGCCCATGTCATGGCTCCCAGTGACGAACGCGACGCCGGGTGCGATGTCACAGCGATCGCCGATCGTGATGTCGGCACCGCTCGCGGTATGAAATTCGGTTGCCGGTCCGACCCAGGTGTCCTGGCCGATCGTAACTTGTCCTGCGCCGTAGAAACGGACATGCCCGCAAACGCTCGCGCCGTCCGCGATGACGATGCCCAAGGCGCGAAGGATACGCCGTTTCAACCCGAACCACCTGGTCATCGGCAGGATCGCGAGCAGCATGTTCGCCAGCATGTAGTTCATGCCCCGGTGCCCGTCGCCCGCCGCTCACAGGCTTCGCTGACGATCGCCTGGTACGTGCGCGCGAAATTCTCGAGCCGTGCGGGCAGCGCGGCGATGGCCTGCGATCGCGCGACCGCATCCGCCTCGCGATCGTGCGTGTCGAGCATTTCGACCATCAGAGTCGCAAGCGCCTCGGCATCGTCCGGCGCAAAATAGCGGCCGCGTTCCGGCGCCTGTTCGCGATGGACACCAATATCCGACAGCAGGATGCGCTTGCCGGAGGATTTGGCTTCCTCGACCGTCGTGCTCCACCCTTCGAACAGCGACGGATTGATCACGGCGACGCTGTCCCGGAGAAAGGCCGAAACGTCCGCATAGGGAACGAGACCCTCGATGCGAAACAGGTCGGTGACGCCGCTGGCGGCGACGTGCGCCTGAATCGACGGGAAGAAGTCGGGGTGTCGATAATCGCTGGTATGCCCGGTGCAGATCACCGTGACGTCGCGACCCCGCGCACGTAACAGCGTTAGCGCGTCGATCACGACCCGGTGGTTTTTGTGGATCCAGAACTGATTGGGGAGATGGAAGAAGGGCCCATCGATCGCATAGGCCGCACGCAGCGCCTCGGACGAACGCTCGACCTGTGGAGCCTTCATGCTCGATACGAACTGCAGCACCCGGCTCTTGCTCGCTGCCTCGGGTATGACCTGCTTCAGGTCGGCGAGCGCATCGTTGCTGCTCAGCACGATCATCCGCGCCGCCCGCGCGGCGTGGCGGTGATCGGCTGCCCGCTCTTCCAGCTGTGTCGCGGAAAAGAACGCGGGGATGTGGCGTTCCTGAAAGTCGGCGATCCAGCTCAGCGTCGGCGTACGTGGCCGGGTTCCTGCGGGAGGCGTGTGCGATACAAGATCGATGCCGTGTCGCGCGAACAGCCATTCCAGCGGTAGATTACGCCCCGTCAGCCGCTCGCACAGCTTGCCCGCCAGACGCAGGGGATGGCGGCTCAGCACATGCGGCGTCCGCACCAGATAGTCGGCGGGAAACCGGGCGCGGACATCGGCTTCGTCGGCATCGGGCGGCACGAGCAGCACGGTTTCGATCGTCCGACCGGGGAGCGCGGCGACGGCACTGAGAAGGTTGCCGAGATAGTTCGAACCCCCGATCCAGTTCTGCCCGTTGCCCGGGAGCAGGAACGCGACGCGCAGCATCCTGGAGCCGGACCCAAACCCGGAATTGCCAAGGCGCGGACCGTCGGCGCTTTGATGGGTGGCATCGATGGATGCGTCGGAGGAGGGGAGGGGGGACATGAATTATTCTCGAGCTTGACCGACTAGGCGGGCGGGATTTCCGACCATGATCGCATAGGGCTGCACATCGTGCGTGACGACGGTCTTAGCACCGATCACCGCGCCTTTGCCAATATGGACGCCGGGCAGCACCGCGGCACCGAAGCCGATCCACACGTCGTCCTCGATCACGACCGCCGCGTCCTTGACGTCGTCGAGCTTTGCGGGATGTCCCGCACCGCGGATCGTCGCGAAATGGGCGGCGCGGGCACGGGCCGACAGCGAGTGGCTTGCCGTGTCGTGGATATCGACATTGTGCGAGACGAGGACGTTGTTGCCGATCGTAATTCTGCGCGCGGACCAGATCCGCGAGCCTTCGGACACGAAGGTATCGTTCCCGATCACGATCTGCCCGCCATGCGCCAGCGTGAGGAGCTCGCCGAGGATCAGGCAGCCATTCCCGATGACGATCCGATCCGGGTCGGGCTGGCCATTCCAGATACGGCTTGTCGCACCCAGCTGGGTGTTCGCCCCGACCTTGCACCGCCGGCGCTTGCGCCGATCCCGAACGGCCTCCGCGAGACCGGTTGGACCCGCAACAATGCGTCTTAATACCGAGAAAATCACGCATTCTGCTTTCTGAAAGCGGATACGCCATGCGGAGTCCGCATGGCCAAGCGGTTATGTCGTGGCAGATTGCCGCTCGACATTGCGAATGAACCTAGCCGGATTTCCGGCCACGATCGCATAGGGCGGAACGTCCTTCGTGACGACACTGCCCGCAGCAACGATGGCGCCTTCGCCAATCGTCACCCCTTTCAATATGATCACGTTGAAGCCGATCCACGCTTTGTCGCCGATCGAGACGGGCCGAATCGTAACGTTGCTCCAATCTTTCGGCTTGCCGACAAGAGTATCGGAAACATCGGTTTTTCGATCATCCCAATGCAAGGGATGAGAGTCGTGATCGACGACGGTGCATCCCCAGGACATTAGAACATCGTCGCCTATTTCGATTCTGTACGCACTAACGAGGATGGACCCGCCTACGAAAGTGTTCGATCCGATCCGAACTACCGCCTCCGGGCGATCCGCCGCGATCGATCCCTGGAATATCGACCCTTCGCCGATCGAAATATGTGAAGGCAACGGCCCGGACATGCCGCGAAACCTGACACGTGCAGTCGGTGCGATATCAACGTTGCAATTGTTATAGACACGCCGTTTCGCTTGCCGCTCAAGCACCAGATTAATAATTTTGCGCAACACGGGCGACCGCTCCTTCACTCAATTGCATCTTCTTGCTGTGCGCGAGCCAGCGATACACCGTCACCCATGTTGGTATAGCCGCGAGGGGAACGAACGCTGCGCAAGCGGCCCAGGGAATGCCTGCCACGCCTATCTGTTTCACAAGATATATCTTCAATGCGATCATACCGAGTCCACTGATCGTTGCGATCACGATTTGGAACCTGAGCATTTCCGCCCCGTTCAAGAATACAGCAATGGCCGAACTGCTCGTCTCGATAACCTTCCAGAGCGCCAGCCCGGTCAGTAGAGCGAGGGAAGTCTTGATCTGCGGTCCGACCCACAATCTGATTATTGCAGGTCCGATGAAAACCAGGGTCAGCGAGCAAACCCCGGAGATTACGGTAGCAGCGAGTATAGCTTTTTTCAGCGCAGACCCGACCCAGGCATGATCTCCTCTGACAATGGCTTCGCCGTAAGCGGGCCATAGAGGTGTCATGACCATACCCAGAACCATGGAAATCAGGGAAAACATGCGTTCTGGAACAGCGTATTGCGGGACTGCGACGGCACCCGCGTATTGCGCGATGATGATGCTGTCAGCGCCATAGGCAAACGATACGACAAGCTGAAGCACGAAGAACAAGAGCCCGGTTTTGACCGTGGCAATCACGACCGTTCGAGAAACCAGGGAGAGGCGAGGACTAATATCGCGACCCTTGGTCCGGAAAAATATTATGTTGTTCAATATGGCGGCAATTTGGGGAATGCCCACCAGCGCGGCGACGAGCCACGGCAAGCCGCCTTGAAACTTGATGACTAAGAGAAGGCATAAAAGACCAAAAAAGTTACCAACGCACTGCCACAAGCTTACAATGAAGCTTTCCTGCAGTCCAAACTGTACTTTTTGAACTAGGCTTATTGGCACAGCCAACGCAAAAAAAGCGATGAATACAGCAAATGCGGGACCAGACTCGGCAACTGCGAGCGGACTATGAACGTTAGTTATTTTTTCCCAAGAAACTAAAGGGTAAGAAATGGCAAGAATGATCAATATGATCACTGCCATTACCGACAGCATAAGATAGCCGCTCGACACGACCTTCCGGATTGCTTCGCGATCATCGCGGCCATGCTCTCTCGATACGGCGTTCAGGACACCGTTACCAAGACCCATGTCTGCAAATGAGAGCATGACCGTAAAAGAACTGATGATCAGCCAGATGCCATATCGTTCCGGACCCAAATAATGCAGCGTCAGCGGTATAGAGATCAGACTGGCAGCAATCGTCACGAGTTTTGCTGCCATGGACGCAGCGGCGCTCAGCGCAATGCGCCTTTGCCGGTCCCGACCGCGCGCTGCCGGTGTGGAAAGATCTGTTTCTTTGCGAAGCAGTGATGCGATAATGCTCGGGCGCATCAGCGAGAGGGCGCGAGCGATCACAGGCGATAGTTCCTTGACGCGACGAACGGTCGCCGGCGTGATCGTTCGGATGGTCGAATAGCAGGCGATTGTTCGCTGTTCGCAAACCGCTCCTCCGCCAGCCGCTTGGCCTGCTCGTACACAGCCAGCGTGAGGACGATCATCGCGATCTTGTCGATCGCCAGGAAGGCGCCATTAAACATCGCGCATGACGCTATATACAACCGCGTACGCAAATCCTTGGCCAGGAATATGAGCGTGCCGAACAGCACGAAGCCTGACAGACCATACAGGAAGATGAGATTGAAGACCGAGTTCTGTAGGATCTCGGCGGGCTCCATTGATGTGTCTGGCATGAACGGAGTCATTGCGCGTGAAAGCATGCTCAACGGAACCCCGACCGGGTACGCCTCGAGGAATCGTGGGATGACCTGGAGCGGCTGGCTAATACGCGCCAAGGTCGAGTAATCGGTCGTTTCGACGGACCTTGCCTGGGTTAGGCGAGTGACGAGGATGCTAGCACTCGTCAGCGACAGCATCAGCGTGCCGATGACGAGCGACCCCGCGATAATCATACCGCGCTTGGCACGGCGGTCCAGCATCAGCGGGAACAGGATAACGGCCGCCATGGTCAGCAGAAACGCCAGGCTGCGCGACATCAGCCCGACAAGCACGATCGCGCCGATGATCATGGTGGCGGGGCGCGACGTCGTCGTCCGCGGGATCAGCATCATCGAAAAGGAGAGAAGCACGAACGCGAGGTATGACGGTTCCGAGAACGTTGCTTGCGGTCGGAGAGAATCTGGATCGGCTAGAAGCGCGGCATCGTTGGCGATAGTGCCAGTCTCTTGCGCAAAGGCGGATTCCGGAAACCCGAAATAGATGCCGCGTGGCAACAGTACGGACTGGACAGCGCACAGGCCGAGAAAGAATAGCAGAAGCCCGCCGAATACCATCAGCGGGGGTTCGGCTTCGCCGAGCATCGAAGACGTACGGAACGCGATCAACGCGGATGCAAGGATTAAGAACATGATTCCTTCGCGCAGGGTACGCAAAAGGTCAGCCCTAAAGTCCAGCGATGGTTCGAACATCAGCGGCAGGCCCATCAACAGGACTATCGCTAGAAGGATGTTGGCTTGGGTGGCTCCCTGTCCCAGGAGGGGGGCCCATTTAACTAGGACGAGGGCGAGCATCACTACGCTCATCGACGCATAAAAGCTCAATCCTAACTGCATGATAGGGGTGATGATGAGCATCAGGATCACGAGCATTACAGTTTTTATTCCGTTCTTCAGCTCAGCAGAGCGGGCTCTACCGGCACCCCGTCTGTTCCGCAAGCTACGCTCGGCTTAGCTGGGTTTCGGTAGCGCCGGACAGAGCGCGTTCAACCGGAAGACGTGTGTCGATCCAAACGGCAAGGACCTTGGTGAAGTGGACAATCGACGGGCTGGTTGTCATGGACGCGGGCGACCCCGCCTGGTTTACGCACAACTGAGATTCACATGACTAAGAAGCTGCTCAACGTCATTACGTCCCTGGATCCCGCCGACGGCGGGGTTGTCGACGGACCGCTTCGGCTTGCTGAAATCTGGCGCAGCTGGGGCGTGCAGGTCGACTTCGCTACGCTCGATATGCCGAGCGCGCCCTACCTTGCCGGTATACCAGGAATCCATGGCCTTGGGCCGCGCGGCAATCCAGACCGGCCAGCCGGCGCGCTCAGCTACAAGGAGCGGTTGGCCTATTCGCCAGCGTTGCTGCCCTGGCTGCGTCGCCACGCTGCGGACTATGATGCCGTCATCGTGCATCTGCTGTGGAATTACGCCACGATGGCATCGCGACGCGCGCTCGTTGGCGGAACGACGCCCTATTACGTCTTTCCTCACGGATCGCTCGATCCTTGGTTCAAGGAAGCCTATCCGCGCAAGGACATGGCCAAACAGCTATTGTGGCCATTTAACGAAGGGCGACTGTGCAACACCGCGAACGGGGTGCTGTTCACTACCGAAGAGGAGCGCATCCGAGCACAGGACCGCTACTGGCCCTATAAGGTCAAGGCCGAGGTCGTTGGTTTCGGCTCAAGCGACGTCACTGGAGCCGCGGAGCATCAGGAGGCGGCGTTTCGCAACGCGGTGCCCTCGCTCGGAAATCGGCCGTATCTGCTGTTCCTGAGCCGGATACACCCGAAAAAGGGCTGCGATCTGTTGGTCGAGGCCTTCTGTCGGATCGCGGGCCGCCATCCCGACCTTGATCTGGTGATGGCAGGACCGGACCAGATCGGCTGGAAGGCGGATCTTCACGCGATCGCCGAGCGGCATGGCTTCGGGCACCGCATCCATTGGACGGGAATGATCGCGGACGACGTTAAGTGGGGCGCATATTGGGGGTGCGAGGCCTTCACCTTGACCTCGCACACCGAAAATTTCGGCATGGTGGTCGCCGAGGCACTGGCGTGCGAACGGCCGGTCCTGATCACTGACAAGGTCAATGTGTGGCGTGAGGTGGTCGCCGCAGAGGCCGGCTGGGTGGTTTCGGACACGCAGGACGCAGTCAACGGCATGATCGAGCGATTTGCCGACGCGACGGTCGACGAGCGCGCGCAATATGCTCGCAACGCGCGCGCCTGCTATGATCGTTATTTCAGGATGGAAACCGCAGCGGCGAACATGCTGCGGGTCATGGGGATTACGCCGCTTCGCGATGAGTAGGGCGAATGACCTCTTCCATTGAGGCCATGACGCTGGCGATCGTGTTCAGCTTGTCCCAGCGTGTTTTGGCACGCGTGCGGGCGTTGCCAGCATAGCGTTCCCACAACGCATGATCATCGATCAACTGCTCGATCGCGGCTGCGAAGGCTACGGCATTGCCGGGCTCAGTCGCGATCCCGCAATCCTCGATTTCGCGCGCCAGTCCAGTCCCCGTCGCCGCGGTCGCCACTACCGGCCGGCCGGATGCGAGCATGTTGGTCAGCTTCGATGGCAGGACCAGATCCGCTGCATCGGCCTTTTGGGGCAACAAATGGACGGTGGCGAGCTGCAGCAGATCGGGCAATCGCTCGACCGACTGCAACGGGCGGAATTGCAGGTTGCTCACATCGCCTGCGTCTTTGCGCAGCTTTGCAAGATTGGGACCTTCGCCACAGATCACGAACGTGATGTCGCGCCGGTCGCGTAACAGTGCTGCGGCCTCGAGTACGGTCTCAATTCCCTGCTTGTTGGCGATGTTGCCCGAGTACAGGGCTACGTGAGGTGTCTGTATGTCCCACTCCGTGCGGTATCGCGAGGCTTGGGATGTCTGCAGGACCGGTGCGATCCCGGCCCAGTTGCGGAACTCGACAATGCGATCCGCCGGAATGCCCATCTTCACAAGCTTTGCGCACATTTCCGGACTGATGCTGCTGACGCGGTCGAACAGACTGATGACCCTGCGTTCGAAACCGGATGCGGTCCGGGCAATCGGTGAGTTCGAGTCGAGCAGCCCGGTCGCGAAGGCAGCTTCGACCTCGAAGTCCTGGATGTGAAGCCAACTGCGCGCGCGGGCGAGTTTGGCGGCAAGCCAGGCGATCGGTGCGCTCGCCAATGATGGCGCAATGCTGAGGACAATGTCGGGTCGGAACGACAGTGCTGTAGCGGTTATTGGAAAGGCGATCGACAAGGCGAAGCTCGCGTGGTGGATCAGGCGCTTCTTGCCATTGGGGTCAGCCGGCACGTAGATCGGGCACCGGGTGATGGTGACGTTGTTTTCGGTCGTTGTGCGCCAGCCGCCCCGGTAGCCATCGACCAGCTTCCACTGGGGGTAATAGGGCTTTCCCGAAACGACGCGGACCGTATGGCCGCACTCTGCCAGTCGCTCCGCCAACCCGGCGGTGTAAACTGCGATGCCAATCGGCTCGGGAGCATAGTTCAGCCCAACGACAAGGATGCGCATGGCTCAGGCACCGTTCGCAAGAAACCAGGCATAGGTGCTGGCGATACCATCGCGGAGGTCGATCGTCGGCTGCCATCCCAGGTTGCGCAGCTTGTCCGCCGACATCAGCTTGCGCGGTGTGCCGTCAGGCTTGCTAGTGTCCCGAACGATTTCGCCAGTATAGCCGACAACGGAACAAACCATCTCCGCCAACTCGAGAATCGTTACATCGGAGCCGGAGCCGACATTCACATGCTCCGCACCAGAATAATTCTGCATCAGGTACACACAGGCTGCTGCGCAATCGTCGACATGCAGGAACTCGCGTCGTGGTGTGCCGCTGCCCCAGATTTCGAGTGCCGGCTCATTCGCTAATTTTGCTTCATGAGCCTTCCTGATCAGCGCCGGCATGACGTGACTGCTCTGGAGGTTGAAATTGTCGCCCGGTCCGTAGAGATTGGTCGGCATTGCCGAGATGTAGTCGACGCCGTGTTGCGCGCGATACGCCTGGGCAAGCTTAATGCCGGCGATCTTTGCAATGGCATACCATTCGTTGGTAGGTTCCAAGGGGCCGGTCAGGAGTTGATCCTCAGTGATCGGCTGCTCTGCAAATTTTGGATAGATACAAGAGGACCCAAGGAAGCAGAGCTTTTCGACATCATTCCTGAAACATGCCTCGATGATGTTCGCTTCGATCATCAGGTTGTCGTAGAGAAAGTCGGCTGGATAGCTGGAGTTGGCCAGGATTCCACCGACCTTTGCGGCTGCCAGGAAGACGGCCTGCGGACGTTCGCGGGCTACCCATTCACGCACCGCGCGCTGGTCCATCAGATCAAGCGTGTCGCGTCCCGCGGTTAGTATCTCGCAACCCTGTGCAGTTAAAGCGCGGACGAGCGCACTTCCCACCATGCCTCGATGGCCTGCAACCCAGACACGCTTTCCAGTGATATCGTACATGGACGGAAATCTAACCTCGGACCGGGCGACGGCAGGTGCCGAACGCCAAAAATGATGTGAGCCAGAGCATGGCGGGGCCATGCCCATAACGATATGCTGCGCAAGACGCCATCACCGGTGTTTATCGCCCCCATTTCGGCGATCCGCAAAAGCCACGATCATATGACGGCAAGGCTGCTCAACGATGTGGTAGAGGAGTGCTGCGGCAACAATAGCGGCAACCACCATCAGGGCCAACACCCCGAGACCATGATGATCCTTGGGAACACCCGTGACGATCTGCGCAATCCTGAACCCGGGCGCTTCGATCAGAGCGTGGACCATGTAGAGAGAATAGGAGATCTGACCCAGATAGGTCAGCATCCGTACCGGTAGAGATGCGGGTCGGTCCTGATGGCCTACAAAAGCGCCGCTGATCGCAACTGCGAGCCCGACAATAGCGACGCTGCGTGGGCCTTCGAGATTGACCGTGACGATGAAGATCGCAAAGCCCAGCATCATCGCAACAGGTCCAGCGACCGAATGACGCCGATCCCGCAGCAACAGGCACAGGCCCATGCCAAGAATGAACTCAGTCGATACCCGAATGGCGCCGAACGCAGCGAGGCTGGTAAGGTCCATCATCACGTAGAGCATCGTCAGTGATATCACGACCAGTATGCTTGGGAAGCGTACGGTACGATACAAAAGCGCGAAGGCTGGAAATAGCAGATACGCGAGCATCTCCGAACTGACAGACCATGACGGGTAGTTCAATGTCGCAGCGGTGTTCGGGATGATTCCGTGTAGCAGCAGGAGCTGGATCGGGACGGCCCACAAAAGTTGTGTTCGATCGACTTGAACGAACTCGAAAATACTGCCAGCGCTCAACATTACGAGAGCGCCTAACAGGGTGACCACGTGCACTGGATAGATTCGGGCAAGGCGACGGATATAGAACTTGCGGAAGTTGAACCGGGTTTTAGGCGCGGGGAGCCCGTAGACATACGTCATAACGAACCCACTAAGGATGAAGAACATATCCACGCCAAGATCGCCGTGAAAAATTACGGCGCCAATGACCGGTATGCTGGCAATTGGGTAGGCTATATGAATTTTGAAATGGAATAGAACGACCGCCAGCGCAGCGATCCCGCGCATAACTGTCCATGACCGGATATCGGCACGATTCCCGTCGACGGTCATTACCATTTCATCATGCAACCAAATAAAATGTGAGCGGCTGGCAAACTGTCCCGACTATCGAGCTTGAACAGATTGCCAGAGTCGCGTTCAATTGATTGATGAAGGCTTATGCGCCCTTGCCGATAGGCGCGTTCTTCATCACGATCAGATCGCTTTCTACCATCTCGCGGCACAAGTCTTCAACCGATGTCTCGTGGCTCCAGCCAAGCTTTTCCTTGGCCTTAGTGGGATCGCCGATCAGAAGCTCGACTTCGGTGGGGCGAAAATAGCGCGGATCGACCTGAACCAGGCAACGCCCCGTCTGTGTGCAATACCCCTTTTCGTCGACTCCTTCGCCACGCCATTCGAGCGTGATGTCGACCGCGGCAAATGCCCATTCAACGAAGGTGCGAACAGGCGTCGTCTCACCGGTCGCGAGAACATAGTCGTCGGGCGTATCCTGCTGGAGCATCAGCCACATGCCGCGCACATATTCGCGGGCGTGCCCCCAGTCGCGTTTGGCGTCCAGGTTGCCAAGATACAGCCTTTCCTGACGACCTAGGCTGATAGCGGCAACGCCCCGGGTGATCTTGCGGGTCACGAACGTTTCGCCGCGCAACGGACTCTCGTGGTTGAACAGGATTCCGTTCGAGGCGTGCATGCCGTACGCTTCGCGATAGTTCACGACGATCCAGTACGCGTAGAGCTTAGCTGCGGCGTAGGGCGAACGGGGATAGAAGGGCGTGGTTTCGCGCTGCGGAACCTCCTGCACCAAGCCGTACAGCTCGGACGTTGATGCCTGATAGAAACGACACGTCTCTTCCATGCCCAAGATGCGGATGGCTTCGAGCATCCGCAAGGTCCCGATGCCATCGGCGTTGGCCGTGTACTCTGGAGTTTCAAAGCTGACGGCAACATGGCTTTGCGCGGCCAGATTATAGATTTCGGTTGGGCGGGTCTGTTGCACCAAGCGGATAATATTCGTGCTATCCGTCATATCTCCATAATGGAGATGAAAACGCGAATTTGTTGCGTGAGGATCTTCATAGATATCCTCGATGCGACCGGTATTGAACGACGAAGATCGACGCTTCAATCCGTGGACCTCATAGCCTTCATCAAGAAGCAACTGAGCCAAATATGCACCATCCTGGCCGGTGATACCGGTAACCAGAGCAACTTTATCTGCCATTTTATCTCTTTTCGAATTAGTAAGTTATTATATCTGATTATACGTATTGCTTAATGTAGCGCACGATCGCTAGACCATGCTAGCAATACCCTGAATTTTGGCTGAATCGTAGCGCATCACTGAATCGTCCATACGCAATTTGAAATTGCCTCGCAGCTCGTCCAGTCCCAACACTCTTAAAGTACCCCCCGTACTTCAAGCCGATGGGCGCGTAAATACGCGATAATTTCGCTGTCGCGTGCATATTAAGCGTTAGGACACTGGGCGCTGTCGCATCGTGGGTGGTCCTGAAAAATGATCGCGCGTACCGCTAGTCGCAGGGTTGACGGCTGCGTTCGGTTGGCTTTGCCGGCCCATGAAGGCGCTCTCTCGATTGCGCAACATGTATCTAGCCACGCCCGATCCGGTCGTACCGATAACGGCGATCGAAGAGGCGATAATAGGTCGGATCCGACGAAGCGGGATTTGGCGCCTTTGGTGGCGGCCGTGCCTAGCACGCGGACCCGTTTGCCGCATAGTGTTCGGTATACGGGCGAACCGCTGGGTCAACCGTAGACGGCAGTTCGCAGGTAACCCCGCATGCTACTACTTGAAGGTTAGGCAGTTCCGACGTGATCTACACCATAAGCCATGAAGTAGGGTCCTCATTGAGTTGGCTGCCGGGCTGCGGGTTCGTGCGGTCCGCTGTATATCGCGGCCTTCTCGCGCCACGCAATGGCGGCTGTCAGCAATCTGCATCGCTGCGATCAATTCGCGTCCCGCATCTTTTAGAAAGCGTTGCGATGAAGCAGAACACGAAACGTCATGAAGGTGATCTTTAGATCGCGCCAAATCGACCAGTTTTCGAGATATTCTAAGTCTGCCTGCAACCGATTTTCCAGATCTGCCTCTACGATCGTGGCGCCGCGAAATCCGCGGACCTGGGCCAAGCCTGTAAGGCCTGGTTTCGCAGCATGGCGATGCCAGTATCGATGGTCCACTTCCCAAAATAATTTGTCGGCAGCGCGTGACCCCAGAGCATGTGGGCGCGGGCCCACGATGCTCATGTCACCGTTCAGGACGTTTAGAATTTGAGGCAGTTCGTCAATGCTGGTCCTGCGAATAAAGCGGCCGATCCTGGTGACGCGATTATCGTCGCGGTCGGTCGAGCGATGGCCTGCACCATCACTGCCATCTACGTACATACTGCGAAACTTTTTCATTCGGAACATCTGGTTGCTCCGACCAATCCGGGTCTGCGTGAACAATATCGGACCGGGTGAATCGCGCTTGATCAGAATTGCAACGATGATGAATAGCGGCAGCAAGACCAAGAGTGCCGTACCCGCCAATACGATATCGAAAGCCCGCTTGACCGATCGATCGACCAATCCCAACGGGCCATTAGCTATGATAAGCGTCGGTGTATTGCCGTAGCTGGCGATGCCCAACGGCGCGAGCATGTCGAGTTCGGGGACGAATATTTCGCCTTGGATATTGGCGCCCTTCAAGGCGTGAGCCCAAGCCACGCGACGATCCGCCCTGCACGCAACGATGACCCGGTCCGCATGCGCTAGCGATGTAGCCAAGCGATCATACATGACCGGATCATGGCTTTCGGGGTCGAACGTCCCATCCATTGGCATGATAATCGAGAAGCTAGCAGTGGGGATGGGCGCATCTCCATCGCGCAACAGTACGACGCTAAACGGAGAGCCGCCAATAATTTGGTCGAGATGCCGTGCAAAAAGATAGCGACCGGTAGATAGCATCACGATCGCGACCGCAGATCCAAGCGATACAACCAATCGTGGGAATGTATACGTAGTTTTCAGCGCAAACGCAGCAAATATTGCAACGCCGAGGGAAAATAAGAATGCCTGTAGGCTTTTTGCGATGGCCTGAAACGGATCCTGAGTACTTGCAGCTGAATAAGCATGCGCATTGGCTGCTGCAACCACGTAGGTCGGCAGAATGACAACCAGAACGAAAGCCCAGTTAGACGGGCCTAGTAGATGGTCGCGAATATATGCCGCAAGCGCAAAGCTTAAAACGACACATACGATATCTAACGTCAGCAGTCCAAGTACCATTCGCATCCGCAGCGTTGTCGCACGAGGACGCCAGGTTTTGCGAGCTGTAGGAGTGGTGTCCATTGAGCCAGCTTGCGAACGTTGGATACTCAACTGGTGCACTTTCAAATTCGATGGCCGCCGAGATACTACCCGGCTGGTTAGCGACCTCGTGTTAAACCAATTTTGGGGTAATTAGAAATAGGGTAACAGGATGGACGGACGTAACCTGCCCCTAAGAATTCTGGTCATTGGCAATCGCTCGCTAGATGGATGGCTGTCGCCGTCACCGGCCTGGCTGGTAATCATGCGATTCCTGCCGGCGGGTACGCCACCTGTTCACCAGTGATGTCTTGGGGCTAATTGCCGATCACCCTGAATGGCTGCACATCGTTGTGGCCGCTGCGCTAAGTTTCGCATTCCTGGACCACATCGAAAAGCGCCCGACTTGCCGCGGTTCGGACACCCGCCCGGAACGACGAGTGGGAGGCTGCGACGAGCGTTATCGGTCGGCGTACCAGGCTGAAACAGCTGGATACGACGGCCTATTATTTGTCGCCGGTCAAATTCTCAGACGCAACCTCCGGGCGTTGGTTTTTCCGGATCTGTGGCGCAGCGCTACGTTTGCACACTTAAGACAGTCGATTGATCACGTTGCATATTGTTGGCGATGCCAACGATGCACAGCGCAATTTGAAGCGGATCAATTGTAAGAATGGTCGTCTTGACCAACCGATACGGATCGCCTGATTATCCTCGCAATAAAAAGGGGGGAGTTATGAGCGTATTGGCGTTCCCAGGAGCCACGAGCGGTCGACGGGTGTTCGGCAGATTGACGGCGATCAAATATCTGGCGTGCATAGCTGCATATCTGGCTTTCCTGACGGCGTTCGTTGCTATTGCAGCCGTGATGTGGCCGAGCACGGCACACCGACTTTGATCATGGTGCACGAAGGCTGCCGTCAGTCAGCCCATATCAGGTGACAAATCCGAGGCGGGCTGATTTTAGCATAAACGTCTAATATTCTCGGTATCGCAATTCGTCCGGAACAATTCCTGTTTGCCTAACGGGAATCGGTCACCGCGTATATGCTTGCCCTGCGCGCCGCGCTACGCCACTCCGATACGAATGATCAGGTATGCCGCGCCGTTCGCCATTTTCGCATTCGCCTTTCTCGCGAGTTGTAATGGTCCTAGCCGAACGTCGTCAGAAGATGTTTCCAACGTGGCCACACAGGCTATCCAGGACGACGTCGCTGGTATTGAGCAAAATGTCCGGCTGGCTGCCGCAAACAAACGGATCGACGCGCTGCAAGCCGAAGTTGCAGCACTTAAGGTCAACCCGCAAACTATTGAAGTTGCGCTGCTGAAGCAGCGTTTGGAGGCGGTCGAAACCGCAGTTTACGCGCGTGGCGATGACCGGCCGGACCAGGCGGCAGCGGCTGGCAAAGATACCCCGCCGGTTATCGCCCCAAAACCCAAGCCTGCTCGGCAAGCGCCGCTAGAGGCAAAGCCGGCAAGGCCAGCGACGAAAGGTGAGCAAGAAGCGTTCGCTAAGGGCGGTTAGTGAGCGCGGGTGAGGGCTGGGGGACCAGCATTGTCGCCCTTTTCTCTCTCGGCTGCGCCGGCGATGGCGAGGATTGCGTCTAGCTTCCGCCTGTCGTCGCCAAAGCATCCAACCGGCCCCCGCGACGAGCAGCATGGCGCCGCTGGCCGCTGCAAATACGAGCAGAAATTCTGTCAAAGCCACCCCCATTTAGTACACGCGGAGTATTGCACACGCCTTAAAGCGAGTTCTATTTGCGCCGCGGTTCGATCTCAGATGTCCCACGTTTCATATTGATGGGGAAGCAGAATTGATGTGCTTATCTACTTTTGTTTTGGGAGCATCGGCGCAGATAGCATGTGGCCTACGAAGTGCGCTAATTACAGCGGCCTGCACTAGGCGGCGGGTGCGACTAGGCCTAGCGGTTCGCGGCCTTTACAGGCAACGATTCCAATATCGTTCTTAAGTCACAAAATCATGGCGACTTTAACAATTTTGGTTTTCTACCTATGCCAAAGCTTCATTCGCAGTAGTGATGCTGTTCGATGCGATCTTCCAAGAAGATTTGCCGCAAATATCACGATGGCAATATGTATTGCTGCTGCGATGCAAATAACCGCCGAAGTGATAACAGCAAGAACAATTGACATGACACAGGATAGGGTAATTAGCTTGTTAGCTGCGCCATCATTTTTTTTCAGCATTGATCGCTGAAAGGGAAGCGAATCGTCAAAGGCATCGCCGTTTGGTAACCGCCATACCATTTTTTCGCGTTCGAATAACGGTTTGTCGTACTCCATAGCTTGGCCCCGCCCCATAATGTCAGTTACAGCTACGCTACAGTAGGATGCTGTTAAAAGATTAACGAGATCCTAATTTTGCACCTAAATCCTGCAAAAATATATCACTATTTTAATTGATGTGAAAATGTGATCCGGAGCCATCGCCACCATCTACTAAATTTCCATAGTCCCGTACTTTTGACGGGTGACCAGTGCCGCAGCAACTGCACGGTCTTTTTATGCCCTCATCGCGTTCATCTCGTCGAACAACGAAGGGCAGAAAGGCTCCGGTGTCGTCATCGCGAACGCTGGAAGATTACGACGCAGAACGCCAGCAGGAACGCTGCCTCCCTCGGCGATGACCCTGAATTTATCGTCGACAACGTGACTGTCACATTTGTTGTCTCATGTCCGATCGCGTGTTTTCATCGCCTCAATCAGTTTCTTGACCTCCTGACTGCGCCCGCGCGGGATGATGAGCACGTCATTTCCACTGGCGACCACAATCAGATCTTCAACGCCGACCAACGAGACGCGAACGCCGTCGCTGCGGACGAAGCAGTTCTTCGTATCGATCGCCAGTACGTTGCCGTCGCCCTGGCTGCGATGCGCATTGCCGTCGCCGTCGGTGTCGCTGATCGCGTGGAGTGCGTCCCAGCTGCCGACGTCGTTCCAGCCCATCGCCACCGGCACGACCGCGACCAGGTCGGCCTTTTCCATGACCGCGTAATCGATCGAGTCATCAGGCGAGGCGGCAAAGGCGGCCGCGTCGGGGTAGATGCGCGAGCCCTCGGTACGCGCCTTGTCCATTGCCTCCTGCGTGGCGGTCAGGATGCTCGGATCGAACTGTGCGAGAGCCTCGAGATAGGCGTCGGCAAGGAACAAGAAGATCCCGCCGTTCCAGGCGTGATCGCCGCTGGCGAGCATCGACTGCGCCTTGTCGAGCGGGGGCTTCTCGACGAACCGGGCGACGCGGTTGACGCCAGCGTGCAGTTCGTCGCCGATCTGGATCCAGCCGTAGCCGATCTCGGGCGCGTCGGGTGCGATGCCGAACGTGACGAGCCATCCTTGCGTGACGAGCGGCATCGCTGCTTCGATCGCTGCATGGAACGCGGCAACGTCGCCGATGACGTGGTCCGATGGCATCACCAGCAACGCGTCGCCGCCGCCACCTGCAGCGATTGCTGCCAGCGCGATTGCCGGCGCCGTATTGCGACCAGCGGGTTCTAGGATCAGGGCCTGCGGTGCGGCACCCGCATCCGCGAGTTGCTGCTCGACGAGGTCTGCATGGCGCGCATTGGCAACCACGATCGGCGCGGCGAAGCGCTCGCCGAACGCGCGGCCCGCGGTCAGTTGCAGCATCGTCTCCTCCGCCGTCAGCGCGAGCATCTGCTTTGGCATCTCGGGGCGCGACATCGGCCAAAGGCGCGTGCCCGATCCGCCAGACAGAATAACGGGAACGATCTTACGTAGGGACATGCTTCCTCCTGAAGAGGTCGACCTATAGTCGGCCAGCCCGACAAGCCAACAACCGTTCCGGCATTGGTCGTTACCCAACCCAAACGAGATGTGTCCGATAACTGTCATTCTCGGACGAAAAGGTGGCGCGCCGAAAGCGAGCGTGGCACACGCTCTATATGGTCGCTCCACACCCCCTCGAGCCAACACCGGTCGATCTGGACCTCGCGCTGGAACCAACCGCACTCGTTACGGTAGATACTGACGAGCCGACGCTTCCTGCGATCCTCCACGAAAAGATCGAGCGGGCGGCCGCATACGCCAAAGCCGCCCGGGCCGGTGCGACGCGGCGCGCGTATGACTCCGATTGGGCGATCTTCACGGCGTGGTGCACGCAGCATGGCCTGGCGTCATTGCCGGCAACGCCCGATGTCGTCGCCGTCTTTGCCAGCGATCAGGCCAGTGCGGGACTCAACCCGTCGACGATCAATCGGCGGGTGGCAGCAATCGGTCATCATCACCGCGCTGGCGGGTATCCCGCGCCGACCGCCATGCCGACCGCTGGGCGGCTGGCCGAAGTGCTCGCCGGCATTCGCGCGGAACACGGCGGTGCCAAACGGCAAAAGCATCCCGCAGACGCGGCCGCGCTTCGTAACATGCTGGCAGCGGTCGAAGGCGAAGGGCTCAGAGCGCTACGCGATCGCGCAATCCTGGCGATCGGGATGGCGGCCGCGTTGCGGCGGTCCGAGATCGTCGCCCTGCAGGTAGAGCATATCGGGATCGTGCCCGAAGGGCTCAGGCTGACCATTGCCCATTCGAAGACCGATCAGACACGGCAAGGCATCGTTATCGCGATCCCCGAAGGTTCGCGCATTCGACCCAAGGCGCTGCTCCTTGCCTGGATGGCTGCGGCGGGCCATGCCGAGGGGCCGCTGTTCCGGCGCCTGTCGCGGCGCGATGCGATGACGCCTGCCGCGATGTCGGACCGAGCGATCGCGCGGCTCGTCCAGCATTATGCGGCCGCTGCCGGCTATGATCCGACGCACTTTGCGGGGCATTCCTTACGCGCAGGGTTCCTCACCGAGGGCGCGTCGCAAGGGGCGACGATCTTTAAGCTACAGGAGGTGAGCCGGCATAAATCGGTACAGGTGCTTGCCGACTATGTCCGTAATGCGGATCTCTTCAAGGATCATGCGGGACAGCGATTTCTGTAAGTCTTTGATTATTATGCACGTCTTGCCTGCGCATCATAAGCGGACCTCCCCCCCCCATGTATGACATTCGACACGTCTACACCATTACATGTCGAGCAGTCGACCTCGTGAAATTTGGTTGGTAGGCGCGCATAGGTCTGTGGAAAGCGCCTTCGCCGTTGCGGCTCAGCGTATGCCCAGCCATGGCGGCGGAGACGCCAATGTCCTATCCATTCGGACCGTCCCGCGAAGGCTGCTAACGATCTCATGCTGGTTTTTCTCGACTTCGAAGCCTCGTCGCT
>Ga0308164_10001089_pt1 | contig 34473 bp, 38 predicted proteins | sample PhyTR2_FD_201031 | JGI IMG/M metagenome (GOLD analysis project Ga0308164, IMG submission 201031) | Phyllosphere microbial communities from UC Gill Tract Community Farm, Albany, California, United States - DLSLT.R2 | ecosystem: Host-associated > Plants > Phyllosphere > Unclassified | place: USA... | reverse complement strand
CCGGCTGTTTGCCGGGACTTTTTTATACATTTTAATATTGTTATATATCTTTTTGCATATTAGCCCCGGCTCTTACTAAAATAGTAAAAGTAACCAAAGTAATATGTGTTGAATAATTTCATTTTTGTTTTTGAATGAGCCAAATGTAATAACAAAATTTAATTTGTCAATAGGAATTTAAAATATTTTTAAGAAAATTTAATTTTTGTTCTTTTAGACCGTTTCATTAAAGAGTATAAAAACCAGATTCGAAGGAGCGTAACTCAAGGTGAAAAATATCTTTGAAACAGTATGTTTTGGTTAAAGCTTAAGCTAAGGAGTCTATCTGGTCACATCTTAGTGAAGAGCGAAATAGGGTTGTAAAAAAATCCCGTTTGACCTCTCCAGGTCAAACGGGATAAACCTAAAACAAAATCCGTTTCATTTGAAAAACGTACAACTTGTGTGTTGTTGAAATAATAGACAAATTTTTCTGTTTAAGGTTTAATGCCTGTTGAATAATTTTATTTAATTTAAGGCTTATTTAGCAATGCAGACGTCACAACCATATTTTTTTTCCTCCTTGTTATTTATTTTTTTGAAGGAAGAGGAGAGAACAATAAAATTGTTCGCAATGGCAACAATTTTATCTAAGTTTGCTACATCAATAATTATTAGGACAGAAAATGGCGGTAAGGGGAAACCAGTTTAAAACCAATACATTCAGAGAAAAAGGCGCTGAAAATGCATCAGGCAGGGGTTCTTCGAGCCGTTTGCCGAAAGAAAAAAGAGAATACTTGCCGAATTTCGACTTGCAAGACGGGCGGGCCGTGAAAATTGCAGGTTTGTTTTTTGTTATACTTTCACTTTACTTTTTAATCGCTTTTACCTCATATTTATTCACTTGGCAAGATGATCAAAGTTATGTAATCGACGCAAACGGCGGTTGGAGAAACTTGTTTAAGACTGCCGAAGAATTAAAAGATTCGGGGGTAACCATTCCGGTTGTACAAAACTGGTTAGGCAAATTCGGTGCATTATTGTCGCACCAGTTTATTTATGAATGGTTCGGCATTGCATCATTCCTATTTGTATTGGCCTTTTTTATTATCGGTTATAGACTGTTATTCAAAGTTAAAATCCTTTCTATTTCTAAAACTTTGGGCTACAGCTTTTTCTTTTTGTTGTTTATATCCCTTACGTTAGGATTTGCACATAGTTTTTGGTCAGAATCGCCACATTATGTTGAGGGAGAATTTGGTTACTGGAGCAATAAATTACTAGCGGCACAAATTGGAGCCGCGGGTGTTGCAGGCTTAATTGCCTTTGCCGGATTAACAATCTTAATCATCGCATACAATATCGATTTCAAGCTACCCGCACGTAGAGAGAAAGAGGTTTATCTTGATAACGAAACGCCCGATTACGTTAATGAGGTTAGGGAAAAGTTTTCACAAAATAGAGACGATGAAGAACAGTCGGAGCAGGTTGAATTTCCTGTGCGTGATAAACCGCCTGTAAATAATGAACGCAGACAGCAAAATGTAGTAATTCAGCCAAGCCGTTATGAAGAGAAAGAAGAGGAGGATGAAATAGTTGCGCCGGTAACTTTATCGCCATTGGCTACCAATCTACCTTTGGCATCCACAGTGGCGGCTGCATCGACAATGCCGTTAACCGTTGAGCCACCTATTGAAGAAGAACTAAAAGAACCGAGTTTTACCATCCAAAAAACCGAGGAAGACAAAAAATCCGAAGACTTGGTTGAACAGTTTGGTAATTATGATGAAAAGCTGGATTTAGCAGGGTATAAATATCCAACTATTGATTTATTAGAGAATTACGGTACTAACAAAATTTCTGTAAATGCGGAAGAGTTAGAAGCCAACAAGAATAAAATTGTAGAAACGCTTAATCATTACAATATAGAAATTGATAAAATTAAGGCTACAATTGGTCCTACGGTTACGCTTTATGAGATTATTCCTGCCCCCGGTGTAAGGATTTCAAAAATCAAAAACCTTGAGGATGATATTGCGCTTTCATTAGCGGCTTTGGGTATACGTATTATTGCACCAATGCCCGGAAAAGGAACGATCGGTATTGAGGTGCCCAATCAGCACCCCGAAATGGTGCCGATGCGCAGCATTTTAAATACTGAAAAGTGGACTGCAAACACAATGGACCTTCCAATTGCATTGGGGAAAACCATCAGTAATGAAGTGTTCATCGCCGATTTGGCAAAAATGCCCCACTTGTTGGTTGCGGGTGCTACAGGCCAGGGTAAGTCGGTTGGTATCAATGCGATTTTGGTTTCCTTGTTATTTAAAAAGCACCCTGCACAACTGAAGTTTGTACTGGTAGACCCAAAAAAGGTTGAGTTGACTTTATTTAACAGAATTGAGCGCCATTTCTTAGCAAAGCTTCCGGGAGAGGCTGATGCGATTATAACCGATACGAAAAAGGTAGTTAATACTTTGAATTCATTATGTATTGAAATGGATCAACGATATGATTTATTGAAAGATGCGCAGGTTAGAAATTTAAAAGAGTATAACGATAAATTCATTAAGCGTAAACTAAACCCTAATAACGGACATAGGTTTTTACCTTTCATAGTATTGGTGGTAGACGAGTTTGCCGATTTAATGATGACTGCCGGCAAAGAAGTTGAGGCTCCTATTGCTCGTTTGGCACAATTAGCTCGAGCCATCGGAATTCATTTGGTTTTGGCAACGCAGCGTCCATCAGTTAACATTATTACAGGAACAATTAAAGCCAACTTCCCGGCAAGGTTAGCCTTTAGGGTTTTATCGAAAATTGATTCGAGAACGATATTAGACAGTGGTGGTGCAGATCAGTTGATTGGTCGGGGAGATATGCTTTTATCTACAGGGAGCGACTTAATCAGGCTACAGTGTGCTTTTGTTGATACACCTGAAGTAGATAGAATTTCAGAGTACATAGGAAATCAACGCGGCTATTCTGATGCTTACCAACTCCCTGAATATGTTGATGAAGCAGGAGAAGGTAGCAAAGCAGATTTCGATCCAAACGAGCGTGATAAATTTTTTGAAGATGCTGCCAGATTAATCGTTATGCATCAGCAAGGTTCGACATCGCTTATACAACGTAAATTAAAACTTGGTTATAACCGAGCCGGTAGAATTATCGACCAGTTGGAGGCTGCAGGCATTGTTGGTCCTTTCGAAGGAAGCAAAGCTCGTGAGGTTTTATATCCGGATGAATATTCTTTGGAACAGTTCTTGAATAGTATGAACAACAAAGATTAGATTAAACTAAAAGCTAAAAATCTACTCTAAGTTTCAATAGAAAATTTAAAAAAGAAAAGATGAAGAAATTAATTTCAGCATTAATGGTTGTAGTTGCGTTTACAACATCAACATATGCCCAAACTGATGCTAAAGCCAAAGCAATTTTAGCTGATGTAAGTAAAAAATACAAATCGTATAATATTGTAAAAACTGATTTTACGTTCACTTTGGATAACCCGAAAGCTAAGGTAAAAGAAACACAACAAGGTACGCTATACGTTAAAGCCAACTCCAATAAATACAAAGTGGCTATGACAAACCAAGAGTTGTTTAGCGACGGTAAAAGCCAGTGGACTTACCTTAAAAAGGATAAAGAAGTTCAGGTGAGTAATGTAGATAATAGCGGTGATGCTATTAACCCTGCTAAAATTTTCACCGTTTACGAAAAAGGTTTCAAATACATTTACACTGGTGAAGAAAAAGTTGGGTCTAAAACTTATCAAATGATCGATTTAACACCTGTAGATGCAAAAAAATCAATCTTCAAAGTTCGTTTAAGTATTGATAAAGCAGCTAAGCAAATTGCTAATGTTGTTCTGTTTGATAAAAACGGCAACAAATATACTTACAATGTGAAAACATTTTCGCCTAACGTAAATGTACCTGAAACTACTTTTGCTTTCGATGCGAAAAAATATCCGGGTGTTGAAGTGGTAGATTTAAGGTAATTCTTTTCCGGTTTCGGGAAAACAATTCAAAAGGTTCAGTTGGAAACAGCTGAACCTTTTTTTATTTCTTTTGAATGTTATTTTTAGAAATTAAAAGCTCCAAGCTGTTAAATTCATCTACAGAAAGCTCATCTCTACCAATAATAAGGGCGGAATTATAGCCATTAAAACGATGTAAAATTATAAAGTCGTTATATACTTTGTAAAATAGAAAGAATCCCCAACTAAACGCTGAGGCAACATATCGTCCATTATGTCTAATTCCGCTATCATCAATGATGAGCTCTGTTGCAGGGAATTTGTTAGCAATTGCAAGCAGTAATTCTGTTGAGTTGACATACTTATCTTTCGACCGTATTAATGAAATTAATTTTAAAGCTGCGGTGAAGATTACGGCCAGTCCTATGCAAGTGCCGGGCTTCCAAAACCCTAACTCTTTATTCATTACAGTCTCTTTTCCCATAATTAAGATTACACCGATAACAATAGTAACTGCAATTACCAGAAAGAATTTTCTGCTGAAGAAATTCCACACCTGTTTTTTTAGTTTCAATTCTCGCTCAACCGTTCTGCTGATTCTTATTTCCATGAACGAATGTAAAAACTTTTGTTAAGTTTTAAGTCTGTATTAGCTACATTTGTTCCAATGTCATTGCCATTAACCAGCCACACTTTAGAGAAATTAGAGCAATTGCTTTTTGCGATGGGTTTCAAGGTTCGTTACGAGAAAGGAAACTTTAAAACCGGCTCATGTTTGCTTGAGCACAATAAAATTATTGTGGTAAATAAATTCTCGAACCTGGAGGGGAAAATTACAGCGTTGGTAACATTAGTTAAACAAACCAATCCAGCTGAGAATCTGTTAGATGATAAGCAACGACAATTTTTTCATTCGTTACAACAAACGGAATTATTTTAATGCAGCTACAATTAGATTTTACCAACAGAAAGGAAAGTTTTTTACAATGAAAGTTACTTTTTTAGGTACGGGTACCTCGCAAGGTGTTCCTGTAATTGCATGTAACTGCGAAGTTTGTACTTCTACCGATAAACACAATAATCGGTTAAGGACATCAATCTTGATTGAAACGGATGATAAAACAATTGTTGTAGACAGTGGACCGGATTTTCGATATCAGCTTTTGCGTGAAAAGGTAAAAGATTTGGATGCCGTTCTATTTACGCATGAGCATAAAGACCATATTGCTGGTTTAGATGATATTCGCCCATTTAACTATTTGTTGCATAAAGTTATTGACGTTTATGCAACCGAACGTGTTCAGACTGCTTTAAAACGAGAGTTTTATTACATTTTTGCAGATACTAAGTACCATGGTTTGCCACAAATTAATCTCCATACGATCAAAAATGGTGAAAATTTTAAGATAGGAGAAAATACGATTATCCCTTTTGAGGTGATGCATCATCTTTTACCGATTACAGGCTATAGAATTGGCAATTTCACTTACATTACCGATGCTAAAACCATTTCGGAAACAAGCTTCGAAAAAATCAAAGGAACGAAAATACTGGTTATTAATGCTTTACAAAAGGAAGCGCACATTTCACATTTTACCTTAAAAGAAGCAATAGAGTTTGCTGGAAAGGTTGGGGCAGAAACTACTTATTTAACTCATATCAGTCACAATTTAGGCTTGCATGCAGAAGTAGAAATGGATTTGCCTGCAAATATCAGGTTAGCTTACGATGGACTGAAAATTGAATTGTAAATCGCTGTCATAAATTCCAAAATTAAATTATATTTTTGCAGGCACAAACTCAGGTGGCGAAATTGGTAGACGCACCAGCTTGAGGGGCTGGCGCCCGTATGGGTGTGGGAGTTCGAATCTCCTCTTGAGTACGTTAGAACCGTCTTTAGTAATTTAAAGGCGGTTTTTTTTATTCCATCCTATCTTAATTACCCATCCTTTCTTGTAGATCATAAATCATACTTTTAATTATTTGCGGTGAGAAGGTATTGAAAAACCGCTGTTTAATTTTAGAAACGCGATACAATAACGTATTCTGAAGCTCTTTTTAAATGTTCAAGATAGGTAAACACAAAACTTTTAAATGCATGGCATTTTTTTTGCTCACACTAGCCGTAAGAATTTATTTCGATAAATTTATTTAACTAACTGATTAACTCGTTATGAGCATTGAATCTAATCCAAAAAGGGTGAACAGGCCTGACGACTCTGATAACGATCAATTTTATCCAAAGAGCAATAAAAGAAAATTTGAAGGTTGGCCTATTCTATGGATACTTATTGCGATATTTTTGGTTTCAGCCTTTCTATGGTACACAGGCATCGCATTTTATCTAATCAGATGGATTAAAAGTTAATGTAGGTAATAATTTCTAAGCTAAATGTTGAGAGGCTAACTCAGATTGGATCATTAAAATTTTTCGTCATCACTCGGAATCTGTTCGGCTGAAAAATAAGACCAGATAATAAATCCGAAAGAGATAAGATAAAAAGCGGCTAGGATTGATAGAAACGTACTCATGATTTTCTTCTGTTTGGTTAGTGTTATTGAAACGTTAAGTTATTATAAATTTTATTCGAAGCATTTTTTTTTTAAAATAAGTTTTCCACATAGGTTGAATATAATATTGTGTTCGATTTTAAGTCAAACAAAACGGCTCTGTCTTCGTTAATCTTATATAAGGGGGATTGGTTATGATTAATATATCTAAAAATACACAGACGCAAATTTTAGAAAGTGTAAAAAAAGGAGATTATATTTGCTTTAACAACGGTAAAAAAGGAGAAGTAATCGCCATACAGGTATTAGAACACAGCACTCAAAAAGAATACTATTATAAAATCAAAAATGACGGTGTTGTTCTTGTAATTAAATAATTTAAACATATCGTTATTAACCCGCATTAAAGCTAACGCAGTATTTGCTAAAGAAATGATGCATTTCTAAAATTTCTCGTAGTCACTTGGCATTGGTTCTGCCGAATAATAGCAGTAAAACATTATGCAGATCGATAAGAAATAAAAAGAACCAACAATTAGAAATAATGTGCTCATAATATAATTATTTGGTTAAAATACTATAACGTTAAGTTAACACGAATTATTTTGTTAAACAGATTTATTTTTAATTGTATTAGAATGTTTACAGTAATTAGATAAAAATGTTTAAATAAATCTTATCTGGCCTGAAACTTTTCCCTGTATTCTGAAGGCGTCATACCTACAGTTTTTCTAAAAATTTTTCTGAATGCTTTCGGATCGTTATAGCCCGAGTTGTAGATTACTTCTGTCATCTGTTGGGCGGTTTGCTCTAACAGTTTTTTTGCCGCCTCTATTCTGGTTTGCTGCAAATATTCTATAGGCGTTATGCCGATAACTTGTTTGAAGCGCCTAACTATATTTCTCCTGCTGGATGGAATGTCTTTTATCATTTCTTCAATAGTTGCAACGTCCTGATAGTTACTTTCTATTTTTTGTTGTGCAGAAGCAACAATCTCATCATTATGAAGCCTTGAAGGTTGAAAGGAACTAAAGTAAGATTGATTATGCCTGTCCATATCTATTGCGAATACTTTAGCGGTTTTAACGGCAAGTTCCTTTCCGCAATGAATTTGCAATAAATACAGTAATAAATGAAACGTTGATGTTGCTCCACCGCTGGTAAACAATCTCCCGTCTTGCGTAACTGTTTTATCAGCTTTTAATTGAACGGAAGGAAACGCTGCTGCAAATGCAGGGCAAGCATCAACATGCGTTGTAGCTACTTTGCCATCAAGCAGGCCTGTAGCACCCAATAAAAATGCTCCCGTGCAAAAGGTTGCGATTTCGCTGTTGACATTATTTTGTTTAATTAACCAGGGAATAAAAGCTTTATTGAGCGCAACCGTTCCTTTAAGATCATCAGTAGTAAAAGAGGGAATCAGTAAAAGATCATAGTTAGTTTCGCCTAGGATATTCTCAATTTTATGGTCGCCGAAGAAAAGTTCGACCTGATCATTAAACGTTATTAAAGTGATATCAAAGGGCTTTTCTACACCCTTGGCAGCTTCAAATTTGTTTGCAGCTTCAAATACTTCTAGTATGGCTGCTACGCTTAAAAGTTTGTAATTTTTGGGTATTAAAACGCCTGTCTTAATCATCTGGTTAGTTCTTTTAGGTAAATATAAAAAATTTGTCTTAAATCACCCTTAAAGTTGACTTCTCCAGCAAGTGTTTAAGGACATAAATCTGTCTAACTTTAATTGTAAACATATACTTAACTACAGATTATGGATATTAAGCCTAAAAGCAACAATTTATTTGGAATAATGGTACTGTATGATATGCATACCGATTTTTTATACAGGGCATTAGATGGCATTGAGCAAAAGGATGCCATGCAAAGATTGGATACGAAGGCTAATCACATCGCCTGGATTACAGGGAGTATGGTTAGCGGTAGGTATTTTCTTGCCAAATCATTTGGTATTGATTTGGTTTCATCAACAGGAGAATTGTTTAAAGATAACAGAGGAATAGTTGACGATGCCAACTACCCCGAACTGAATGCCTTTAAAGAAGATTGGCGTAAAATTTCACCTGTGTTGAAAGATGCCCTATTGAAAGCAGATGATGAAAAGTTAGATGGACAGTTTAAAATGCCCGGAATGGAAATGACTTTGTTTGATATGATTTCTTTTACAACCTATCGCGAAGCGAATTGTATAGGTCAAATTGCGCTCTGGCGAAGATTGTTGGGTTATCAAGGAATGAATTATATGTAATTATGGAAGATATACAAACAGAAGCAAAACAAACGCTTCAAAACTTTATCAATAGGTTTTCAGATTTTAACCAGGAAACAATTAATCGTGTTCCCTTCGAAGGTAGTTGGACAGCAGGACAGGTTGCAGAACATATGATATTAGCAAACGCTAATTTCGCTGAGGTTTTAAACGGTTTGACAGAAGATACGCTCCGTAAACCTGATGAAAAGGTAGGGGTAATTAAATCTATTCTAACAAACTTTGATACGAAGCTCGATTCGCCTGAATTTCTTTGTCCACTCTTAAAGGATTATAATCAACACGCCCAGCTAAAAAAACTAAACGAGATTAAAGATGAGATTTTGAAAGCATCAGCAAATATCGATTTAACGAAAACCTGTAAAAATTTCGAGCTTCCGCTACTCGGGTTTTTGACCCGATTAGAAGCAATCTCGTTTGTAATTTATCATACTCAAAGGCATACCTTGCAGCTCGGTAACATATTCCACACATTAGCAGTGGAAACAAATTGAAACCTGAGTGAAAACAATCAACATTGATTTACTTACGCTTTTAGTATTTTTTATTAACCAAACATTAAAATTATGAAGATTGCTATTATTGTTATTCGTGTTTTGCAAGGGGCTATGTATCTGTTTGCATCGATTAGCTATTTTATGGAATACATGCCTAAAAAGCCTGTAATGTCTGCAGCGCAAACTACTTTTATGACCGGCGTGGCGGCCACTGTCTATCTAATGCCTTTAATAAAAATAACAGAACTCCTAAGTGGAATTTTACTTCTAATTGGCAGGACAGCGCCGTTAGGTGCATTAATTATATTCCCCGTAACGTTGAATATATTTTTATATCATTTGTATTTGGGACAAAAAGAGTTACCGGTTGTTGGCGCAATGCTTCTTTTTAACTTGTTTCTGTTTTATGCTTATCGTAAAAAATACCTCCCTATACTTTCAAAGTAGTTGCAATATTAAAAAACTTTTTCGTCGTTATTCTATTTATTATGTTTGCATAGAAAATGCAAATTACTATCTTTAAAAACACTAAATAGAAATCGATTATGAGAAAGTTTCAGTTATTTTTACTGCTTTTCGCGGCTATAAGCTTCAATGCAATTGCGCAAAGTAAAGATGCAATTGTAGGAAAATGGTTAAATCCATCGGGAGAGGGACAAATAGAAATTTACAAAAAAGGTGATAAATATTATGGGAAATTAGCTTGGTTAAAGGAACCTAATTTGAATGGTAAGCCTAAAACCGACTCAAAAAACCCAACTGCCAATTTGCAGAGCAGACCTTTGCTAAATCTTGAAATTTTAAAGGATTTTGTTTATGATGACGGAAAGTGGACCGACGGAACAATTTACGATCCGAAAAGCGGAAAGACCTACAGTTGTAATATTTCTCTTAAAGGCAACGACATGATGACTGTTCGCGGTTACATTGGAATATCACTGCTTGGCCGCTCGGAAACCTTCAGAAGAGTTAAATAACATTGATATGAATAAATTATTATGGTGCCTGATTATGGCACCTTTTTTTTGTGCCGGCCAAACGTATTCCCTAAAATCTCTAAATGAAAATGCTAAAACAAGTCTCCGGGGCTTAAGTGTTGTTAGCGATAAGGTAACCTGGGTTAGCGGAAGCAACGGTTCTGTAGGAAAAACTACCGATGGAGGAGCAAACTGGACCTGGTTAAAACCTAATGGTTATGAAAAGTTGGATTTCAGAGATATTGAAGCCTTTAGTGAAAATGAAGCGATTATTGTGAATGCAGGTTCGCCGGCATATATTTTAAAAACTACAGACGGAGGGCGAAGTTGGAAAGAAACGTACAAAAACGTAGATACTGCAATTTTTTTAGATGGATTAGGATTTTGGGATAAACATAGAGCGATTGTTTTTGGCGATCCGATTAAAAATAAAATGCAGTTGCTTAAAACTGTAAACGGGGGCGAAAGTTGGGTAGATATTTCTCCGAATTTGAAAATTCAACTGGCCAAAGGCGAAGCAGGTTTTGCCGCGAGCGGAACAACCATAAAAACATTACCCGGCGGCAAAGTCTGGGTAGCAAGCGGGGGAACAGCGTCAAATATTTATTATTCATCCGATTACGGATCTAACTGGCTGGTTTTTAAATGCCCGATTTGGCAAGGTGAAAATAGTACGGGGCCATTTTCGATTGATTTTTACGATGCTAAAAACGGCACAGTTGTAGGCGGGAACTACATTAAAGATAAAGACAACAGCAATAATGTTTTATTAACTGCCGATGGTGGGAAGACATGGAAAAAGCCTGAAACTCCTGTTTCTGGTTACCGTTCAGGCATTGCTTATATCAGTAAGGACTTGCTCATTTCCACAGGCACTTCAGGAACCGATATATCTTCCGATGGAGGCAAAAACTGGAAACATATTTCAGACATCGGTTTCAATTCTGTACAGAAAGCGAAAAAAGGCAATTTGGTTTTACTGGCGGGAAATAAGGGGCTTATTTATCAACTTGAAATCAAATAATTTATTAGGCATAGTTAGATTTTTTCAACAAACACAGGGGTTTCAGTAACTGTGATTGCAAGCTTACCGTTTTTCGCTTTTACTTTTTTCACTGCCATCACGTTCTTACCAACTTGTAAATTGTGTATTATTGCCTGCTGTGTATTGCCCAAATTGAGTTGATAAACCACTTTTTTGTCTTTTTGATCAGGTACCGTTAAAACATAAATTTCTTTATTATTGAGTTTGTATAGATCTACAATTGGTTCGTTACTAATTGTTTTTTTATAGCGGTAGTTTCCTAAAAGCTTTTTAGTCTGAAGAAAATAGTCTGCCGAGGGTCTTCTTTTAAAATCATCGTGAAAGCCCGAACTGCTGTATTGTACAGGGTTATCTAAACCGCCTGCATCATCAAGCATATAAAACATACATCTCGAAATGCCATGTCTGGCGTACAACAATGCAGTACGGAGGTTCCAGTCGGCCTGAGTGATGAAGGTAGATTTTGCTCCGATTTTTATGGCGCTTTGTGGTGTTTTACCTACATCATATCCGGTCTCGGTGACCCAAATCTCCATGCCGGGTGCATCTTTATTAACCATTTTGATGAACTTGTCTGCTACTGACCCTATTTCAGACAATTCCGGAGCTATGCCTTTTGTAGCCTTTCCACCGTTTACATAGGCATCGTTTGCGTATAAATGATAGTTGATCACATCAAAACATAAGTTCACCTTTCCGTCAGGCTTGAAACCCCGATTCTTTTTGCACCATTCGATCATCCCTTCTACAAATTCGGGTTTTGCCTCGCCTAAACCACCCATAACAACCTGCATATTTGGATCGGCATTTTTTACGCCAACATTCTTTCCTAATTTTCCTTTATCACCATCGTAAAATGCAGAAAGATTAGCTGCATACTCTTCAGCGGTTTGCTGTGCCTTTTTACCTTTCCACCATTTATCTCTCTCATTATCACATTCCACGTATTTTATTAGGTTTAAGCCAATTCTAACGCTGTTTGATTTATCACCAGGCCATCTCATTTTCGAATCAACTTTTACCAGTGATGAATCCAAATTTTTATTCGATCCATATCGTGCAGCAAACTGAAATCCAACCCTCGCTTGTTGGATGTAAGATGCGGGCTTGCTTCGATCTGTTCCGTAAGCAGCAGGTACATTCTCATGGTCTCTTTCATCTGAGGGATAGGTGTTCATCAACCACACCGGAATAGTTTTTATACAAACTAATGCATCCATTCCTTCTGTTTTCATCTTTTCATATAAAACATCAAGGTAGGCGTCGCCCGAGTGTGTCGGGTTAAAGGTGTATTTCCCTTCGTCCTGTTCCAATCGTTCCCAATCCAGATAATGTCTAATTGCACCAAAGGATCTAATAACACTCATCTTGCTTTCGCTGATTATATTCGATTGCTTGTCTTCAACAAAATCCCATTCAAATGCATTAATGCCCAAATAATTTTTAAAAGGCGAAAGAGCGGGAGGCGGCGGTTTTTCCAAATCGATTTTATCCGATTTATAGTTCCCCGTGCATGCGCAAAACAGAAAAAGAATGGCGAAAGCGCTAACGATATATTTCATAATAAAATTGCATACTGATGTGCCTGTTTCAGTTAGCTTAACTTGCTCTTAAACAGATCAATTGTTCTTTGCCATGCCAATTTTGCTGCCGCTTCGTTATATCTTGTTGGCGAGGTATTGTTATTAAATGCATGGTTTACGCCATCGTAAATAAAAATTTGGTAGTCTATGTTTGCGGCTTTCAATGCAGCCTCATAAGTTGGAATTCCTGCATTGATACGTTCATCCAAACCGCCATAATGCATCATTACCTTTGCCTTTATCTTTGGAACATCAGCCACAGGGGGTTGTGCGCCATAATAAGCTACTGAAGCCTGTAATTTAGGGTCATTTACTGCTAGTTTATTCGCCATTGCGCCACCCCAGCAGAAACCGACGCAACCAACCTTTCCGTTTCCACCTTTAATTGTGCGCAGATATTCAAGCGCTTTCAGATAATTCTGTAGGTTTTTCTCAGGATCTAATTTGCCGATCATTTCTCTTCCTTTGTCTTCATCTGCCGGTGTTCCGCCCAGCGGAGATAATGCATCTACTCCCAATGCAATAAATCCTTCGGCGGCTATACGTTTGGTAACATCAATAATATGAGGGTTAAGTCCCCTGTTCTCATGTATTACTACAACCGAACCTAAATTCTTTTTACCTTTCGGCTTCGCCAGCACCGCTTTTACATCACCTTCAACGCCCGGAAATGTGATCTCCTCTGAAGTTATGTCCTCACTATCAAATTCGGCAGCAGAAACGTAGTTGTTTTCTAACATGGGCAAAACGGTTAATGCTAAGGCTGTGCTTCCGGTTAGGATTGCAAGCTTTTTCATAAATTCTTTTCTGCTGAGCTGGCTGTGTGTGTACTTATCGTACAAATTGATGATTTTTTGATTCATGAGGATGAGATTTTAGTGATTAGCTAAGTTAACATTCTGACGGTGAAATTAAAACAACCGATTTACAATGTTACTGAACCGGAAAACCACAAGACGCTTATACCGGTTTTTTTAATCTTCTTTTTTAATTTTTAAATTAAGTACCGGTTTTAATTTACCTACATTACCAACGATTTTGCAAACGGCATTATCTTAATTGAAATCGATTGGAAAATATTTTCGATACGTTAATTGATAGTTTTATTGATGATGAAATAGGCATCGCAGAGAATTTTTTAAGTTTAAAGCTTGCTCAGCATTTAAGAGACAACATTGTCGAGCTGTATAAAGGCAATCAGCTAAAATTTGCCGGAACTGGAAATAACAAAATTGTTCATCATAATAAATTGGTAAGAAATGATGTGATTTTTTGGCTCGACAGAAGTCATAGTAACCAATTTGAAAACGAATTCTTTGACCTGATGGATAGCTTCGTGCTGCATCTAAATCAAACCTGTTACACTGGAATTACAAGTTACGAGTTTCATTACACCATGTATGAAAAAGGTAGTTTTTATAAAAAGCATTATGATCAGTTTCAAAATAATAGCAGCCGTAAGTTTTCGATGATTATGTATTTAAATGTTGGTTGGAAGGCGGGAGATGGCGGTGAGCTTTGTGTTTATCGCGATGGAAAACAGCAAAATATCGCTCCTGAAAATGGTAAAGGTGTTTTTTTTAAGAGTGATGTTTTGGAACACGAAGTTTTACTAACCAATGTGAGGAGGATGAGCATAACAGGTTGGTTGAAAGTAGATTAACATCTAAATAATTTAAAGGCCAACTTAAATAACGGTCGAATCGCTAGTGATAGGTGTGAAGCCTTATCAAATAAAAAACCCCACTGTTTGTAGTGGAGTTCTTTGGTTTGTGTATTTTGAAATTAGTTTTCTTCTGTCAGCTTTTTAAAATTATCCAAAATTGCCTGCCACCCGCTTCGTTGCATTTCAATCGGGTTTGTAGTTTCAGGATCGAAAGTTTCGGTAATAATCGTTTTGTCGCCGTCAGCTTCAAAAAAAATCTTTACTTTGCGGCCATCGGGAAGGGCATATTCTATTAGCTTGTACGCTTCAACCGCAGTGTAAGTTCCATTAAAGTCGAAACTCGTGCTGCCATCTTTTGCAGCCATTGTTGTAGAGAAATTTCCGCCAACGCGTAAATCATTTTCTGCTTTAGGTGCATGCCATTCGGCCGATGCAAATGCCCAGTTTTTTATATGTTCAGGATTATTCCAATATGCCCAGGCCTTATCTACAGGCGCATTTATTGTAGCTTAGATCGTAATGGGAGTCGAATTTTTCAGTTGCCATAATTGATTATTGTATAGCATAAAGATATCGGAAGATTTCAAAAATCAAAGAGGTTAAATGAGACAAATTTAGGGCTGAAACTAATTATTTTCAGATAAAGGGATTTCAAAGTAGAACGTCGAACCTTTCCCTACTTCACTTTGTACCCCAATTTTACCATTATGTCTTTCAACAATTTCCGCACTTAAATAAAGTCCTATTCCAAACCCTGAAACGGTATGGTGCTTCCCAACCCGATAATACCTGTCGAACAGTTTTTCTAAGTCTTCGGCATCTATTCCTATTCCATGGTCTGTTACACTTACTAAAGCCTTGTTTTTTATCACCTCACACTTAACATCAATTTTCGTTCCTGCCGATGAATATTTTACCGCATTACTTAACAAATTAGAAATTACGCTGCCTATTTTGTCACGATCAGCATTTACCTCAATCGGGTCATTTACGGATAAGATAATCTCATGAGAAAACTGAACAATATCGCTTTCATCGATCAGCTCTTTCAGCAACTCGTCAAGTCGGAAATTAGTCTTTTCAATTAATAGTTTTCCAGATTCCAAACGGGAAACATTAAGGAAGCCATTAATCATGCTCGTCATTTTCTTTACTTGATTATAGGCCCTGTTGAGTGCAAGTAGCGAATAACTGTCGTCGGTCTTCTTCGCCCTTGATTGCAATACCTGAACAAAACCGCTTATTGCTGTTAGCGGTGTTTTAAGTTCGTGGCTAACCATTCCAATGAAATCATTTTTTCTAAGTTCGTCTTTTTTCAATTCAGAAATATCCACACTCGAACTTATGTAGCCGGTGAAAGATCCATCGGTATGGAAACGTGGCGTGCCTTGAGCCATGAGCCATTTATATTCTCCATCCTTACTCAATATCCTGAATTCCCCTGTGAAAGGTGATTTCTGCTTAAAAGCACTCAAATATATGTTTAGATATCGATCTTTGTCATCGGGATGAACCAGATCAGCCCAACCAAATTTTAGTAATTCATCAGTTGATCTGCCAGTAAGCTTATTCCATGCCGCATTAAAATAAATTGCATTACTGGTTTCATCGCCAACGGCAATAAACATTTCAGTTGCTTCGGCCATTGTTCTAAAGCGATCTTCGCTCTCTTCAATTCGTTGACGATATTCGACTTCAGGGGTAATATCCATGATTACGCCCAAAAATCTAGCTTCTTTAAGTTTTGTTTTTGAAACACTTTTGCCAACCACGCGAACCCATTTTTTTATCCCCGTTTTACTTTGAATAATCGGGTATTGAACATCAAATGCCGTGTGTTTCGCTAATGCCTCGGCACGAGCATTTTCTATAATTGACAAATATTCGGGAACCACTGTTCTTATAACATCGGCCCAAAAAATATCACCTTCGGCGGGCAGACCATAAAATTCCCGTGCTTTCGCAGAAATATCAAACTTTCCGGTCGCCGGCTCAATGCTGTAAATGCCTAAATTGCCCGAAGCCAAAGCCAATCGTAAATTTTCTTCAGTTTCCGCTAACTCTTCATTCTTTATAAACAAACTTTCTTGAGCTTCCTGTAATTCTTCATTTGTTGTAGCAAGTTCCTCATTTGTGGCAGACAGCTCTTCATTGGAAGCAGCAAGTTCTTCAGTTGTAGCTTGTAATTCAGATTTGCTTTCTTCAAGTTTTATTCGATTTTCAACTTTATCCGTAATATCGATCACCGTAGCGAGGATATATTCCACTTTTCCATCTGTACTAAATATCGGATCGTAAGAGAAATCGACATAAATCTGTTTTAAATTTCCGTCTACATCTGAAATATCTACAGGAACTTCAGGCATTGCTACCCGCTCGCCAGTTCTGAAAACATCAGCAAGAAGCTTTGGAAAGCGCTGGCCATTGAGCTCAGGAAAAACATCGATAAGTTTTCTGCCGACAACGTTTTTTAATTCACGTTGCCAAATCGACAGCATTTTTGGGTTGGGTAATGTGATAATCAGATCTTCACCCTTCATTAAAGTCATTGCAACATTTGCTGTTGCAATGATGTTTTGCAGCAGGTGTCTGCTTTCTAGTAAGTCTTTTGTTCTTGATTCTATCCGTTGCTCCAAATCGCTATTTAAAGATTGAAGTTCTTTCCTTGATTTTGTAAGCTCTTCATTGGTATTCACCAGATCTTCTAAATTTGCCTGCAGTTCTTCGTTTGACGCGGCGAGTTCTTCATGGGTGTCTGATAATTCTCGGTTTAAAACCTTTTCTCTTTCTATATAGCTGCTCAGGGTTTTATCAGCAAATATTTTGCTCGTTATATTATTAGTTGTCACAAGCAAATATTTAATACCGTTATCTGCGTATTCTATAGGCTGAATATCAACTTGCCACCAGCTATTTTCAATCGATTTCATATCTGCTGACGGAACATCGTACCTGAAGGGCGATAGGCTAACCTTCTGATTTGTCTCTATTGCATTTTGCAAGCCGTTAACAAAAAAATCTACTTCAGTATTTTCATTATCTCGCGGATAGGCAACCCAAATTGATTGGCCTTTTACATCTCTTTCGGTGGTGTATGTTGCTTTTTTATATGCCTCGTTATAATCTACTATCTTGTAATCGGGCGAATTTGCTTCAAGAATAACTCTCGGAACAGCATCATTAAAAAGGGATTTATATAGCGGAGATTCAAAAATATTCATTAGGGGATGCCTCTAGTACATAGTTTGAGCGAATATAACACCTTTATACAAATATTTGTTTTTAAGTAATTCTTTTAGTTCCATCATTTTTCAATCCGATTAATTTTAGGATATCAATTCTTTCAGAAGTTTTGTTCTGGTGAAGATTATAACGAGGGCGTTTGCGGAAACGCTCTAGCTATTGATAAGTTTATTGTATAATACGACTACTTTTCAAGGTGATTATTATGGGAAAGAAAATTAAGATGAATAATCTTATAATATTGAAGGGCGAGATTTAGATTTCCCTCTAATAACCATTATGAGTATAAATGGAAAGCATACCGAACTTTTACAATAGATGGGATTTTGGCCTCTAGAAACAGTTTTGTAGTTGTTGAAAGCTCATTTCGGGTTATCAAAATTTATACATAAAAGTTCGTCCATCAAAAATTGGCAAAGTTTGATGCAATCCTGCAACACGTTAAACACGTATTGCCGCCAGGAAATAATATGTTTCACCCGGTTAAGTAAAATCTTTTACCGTTTCAAAATTACATTTCGTAAACGCGTTTCATGTGCATCGCCCCAATTTCCTAACGCGGAGATTACAGGGATAAGTGTTTTGCCGAAATCAGTTAAGCTGTATTCAACTTTTGGCGGCACAACAGGATAAATTACTTTCGAAATTAATTCGTGATCTTCCAATTCCTTTAACTGAATATTCAGAACCCTACGTGAAGCTTCGGGTATTTTGCGCTGCAACTCACTCGGCCGTTTGTGTCCTTGTTCGATAAACCATAGCAAACGAATTTTTCACTTGCCATAAAGCACCTCACCAATTAAGTCGAGACCACAATTTAGGTTCAACGGAATTTTTCTGTCTTTCATAAAAACAAACTTAGTTCAATGTTCCAAAATGTACAATAGGGGAAAAAATTAGCCCTATGCAATTCGATATTCCGTACTTGTATAAACTAGTTGTATGCCCCAATTTTGCCCTTAAATAATTATAAAAATGGAACAATTTAATTTCGACAATGAGTTATCGGGTAAAATTGCCTTGGTAACAGGTGGTACAAAAGGAGCTGGAAAGGCAATAGCGGAACGGCTGTTAAAAGCGGGTGCGATAGTGATTATTACGGCAAGAAACGCACCTACGGTATATAATGGCAATTTGCATTTCATCCCTTCGGATTTAAGCAAGGCAGCAGATGCACAAATACTAGTTAACGAAGTATTGTCTACTTATGGCAGGCTTGATATTTTAGTAAACAACCTTGGTTCTTCGGTAACTCCTGCTGGTGGTTTCGGTGCTTTAACAGATAATGATTGGGAATCTACCCTGCAGGCTAATTTACTTGCTCCAGTACGACTCGACAGAGGATTTTTACCGCAGATGATTGAACAAAAAAGTGGAGTAGTTATTCACATCGCCTCCATTCAAGGCAAACTACCAGTATATGACTCTACATTACCTTATGCGGCTTCGAAAGCAGCATTAATAAATTACAGTAAAAGCTTATCGAATGAAGTGACGCCGAAAGGGGTTCGCGTGCTCACTGTCTCGCCAGGATGGATCAATACCACAGCATCAAAAGCATGGCTAGGCGAAATTGCAAGAAACGCAAAAAGTAGCATAGATGAAGCTCAACAAAGTGTTATGAACGCCTTGGGCGGTATACCTTTTGGCAGACCTGCAGAACCAGAAGAAGTTGCCGAATTGGTTGGCTTTTTAGTTTCGCCAAGAGCCAATTATTTATCAGGAACCAATTTCGTAATCGACGGCGGAACAGTACCCACAATTTAATATTCTAAAAAGTAAAAACATGAACTTACCAAAAGTAGTAACAGAATTAGTAAACACACAAAATAGCTTCGACAGCTTTGCTTACGCAAATTGTTTTACTGAAAATGCCGTAGTTTTTGACGAAGGCAAAACACACAACGGCAGAATTGAAATAGAGAAATGGATAGACAAAGCCAATAAAGAATATCGAGCTACAATGAAACCGCTTGACTATATTACAGACGAAGAAATTCTGAAAGTAGAAGTCTCAGGCAATTTTCCAGGCAGTCCGATTATCCTGTCTTATCATTTAAAAATAGAGGACGGACTTATTAATTCGTTGAAAATTACAGGCTAAAAAATGCTAGCCGCTAATCTTTATTGGAAAAGCAGGGCTGAAGTGTAGACTTCGGCCTATATGCTAATGGTTAATTTTGTGCCTTTGACTAGCTGAATGTGTCTTTTGCTTCTTGTAACCAATCCTAACAACTTCAATGGATTTAATTGCGGCGTTAGAGATAGCCGGTAAATAAATTATATTTGCTCAATTCTTAACAATCGATGATCGGCGACCACGAAAGATTTGATCCGTTTTGCAAGACACTTCTGGAAGTATTAGTGCTAAAGCCACCGTTTAATTATGAAATGCAAGCGGCAGAAAATTGCAGCCTGCTTTCTTTCCGCCGAGAAAGGGCTGGAATAACAAGAAATTCTTAGAAAACTATCTCATTACAGCACAAACTTTGTTGGCATTTTTGGTTTTGTTTATTGCCGGCTCCATTTTCCAGTTCTTGAAGCAAAAAAATAAACAGGTCGATAAGTTAATCAAAGGTCGCTCGAAGTGGGCAACAAAAATTCCTACTCACATTTTGCAGTGCTCCAGAAATGGAGACCTTTATCGGCGAATATCAAGCTGTTTTTAAATTTGTCGTATTACATTTAGACGGGAGCATAAAATAAAAGTTCAACTTTAATATTTTCAATTTATCTTTAGTGCAAGGTCAGGCTCAGTATCCTGGTGCAGTTTGTAATAACATCAATTAATTCTCGCAAATTATGGAAAAAAGGGCGGTAAATCCTTGGAAATGGCAAGACAATTTTAGCTTTTCGCAAGCAGTAGAACTGAAAGCAGCTACTCGAACTTTACTCTGTGCAGGTCAGGCTTCAATTAGTGAACAAGGGCAGCCACTTCATAAAGATGATATGGAAGCACAACTAAACCTTACCTTGCGTAATATTGAAATAGTAATAAACACAGGAGGTTACGATTGGACCGATGTTGTTCGGTTAACAATTTACACTACAGACTTCGATAAGTTATTTCAACATTATGGTTTGCTCGCCGCTAAGCTTGAAGACACAAATCCGAAGCCCATTATTAATCTTATAGGTGTTAACAGACTTGTTTTTCCCGAACTTTTAGTGGAGATAGAAGCTACTGCCATGAAGTAAATCGTTTGTGAAAAAAACGCCTTTTTAAGGTAGAGCAAAATATTTAACAGGGCAATATTTTTAGGCAGGTTTTCGCAGTAGTACCATTGTAACTATTGCAAGATAGTACATGTGTTACGGTATAAACGTTAGAAATAAAATCTTCTTCCAAGATATACTTCCTTAGCGAAGATCAAAGTTCTTGTTTAAAAAACATTTTGATCACATGTTAGCTATGGGCGTCGCAAATGTAATCGCTGCTTCTTATTTCACTTTTACGATGACTTTTCCTTTGGCATTACCGCCTGAAACGTATTTTACCGCCTCATTTGTATCTGCAAACGCAAAAACCTTATCAATAATCGGGCGAATTGTGCCAGATTCGATTAACGAACTGATGGATGACAATTGTTCTCCATTATCTTTCATGAATAAAAACGTATAATTTACGGCTAGTGTCTTGGCCAAGCGTCTTACCTTTCTGCTCAAAAAAAACATAACCGCTTTCATTAACCAATTTAGGCCCATCTCTTTTGCAAAGGTTGGATCAGGCGGACCGGAAATTGATATTGCCATTCCTCCTGGCTTTAATATCCGCAAAGATTTTTCAAGTGTCTTACCATCCTGGCTATTCAGCACCAAATCGTAGTCTTTAAGTAAGGTTTCAAAGTCTTGCGTTTTGTAATCAATTACAATGTCAGCGCCCAGGCTTTTCACCAAGTTAGAATTTTTAGCGCTAGTTGTAGTGGCTACTGTAGCGCCCAAATGTTTTGCTAACTGAATTGCTACTGTACCAACACCGCCCGAACCGGCTTGTATGAATACTTTTTGCCCTTTCTGCAAGTTTGCCTTTTCTATAAAGGCCTGCCAAACAGTTAAAGCAACCAAGGGAAAAGAGGCTGCCTCTTCCATTGTCATATTTTTGGGCTTAAAGGAAATGTCATTTTCTTTAATTGCGATATATTCTGCGAATGTGCCAATCTTAAAATCCGCTGGCCTCGCAAAAACCTCATCGCCTTCTTTGAAACGTTTAACACTCTTGCCAACTTTTCGAATTATGCCCGCCACATCGTGACCTAAAATTAATGGTAATTTATACGGAAGCAGCAATTTAAATTCACCGGATTTTATTTTTGAATCTAACTGATTTACACCCGCCGCATAAACCTCTACCAAAACCTCATGGTCATTTATTGCAGGCTCAGGCATAACAATCAATTTCAGGTCTTCGTTACTCTTATACTTATCAATTACAAATGCTTTCATTGCCTATTTTCTAAATTTGTTAATGTCTTTAATTACAGATTTTTCAAAGGTTTTAAATGAAAGATACTGTATTGCAGGAAATAATGACGATCCTTTTCCCACGGGATGATTGAAACTGGGGTTTTTGTTTTCAACTAACTGCAGCAATTTCTCAACAACTGCCCTTGGCTCTTCTGAATTGGAAAACAGGTTTTCGGTATACGCCGCAAGTTTTGTACGATAGGCATCATAATCGCCTATTTTATTTTCTGCTACCTTTGAATTAGTTACTATATTCGTTTTAAAACCAACCGGCTCAACCATACTTACCTTTATATTAAATTCAGCCAATTCAAAACGCAATGCTTTAAAATAGCCTTCAAGAGCGTGCTTCGACGCAGCGTAATAAACCCCGCCCGGAAGACTGATTAATCCCATTATTGAGCCAACTGTAATCACCTTGCCGAAACGCTGGCTTCGAAAATAGGGAAGTAGTTGATTGGTTAACGCAATTGTTCACCAAAAATTAGTATCAAACTGCTCTTTGCCTTGTTCAATAGTTGTTTCCTCGGCAAGGCCTGACAAATAAAAGCCTGCATTGTTTATCAAAACATCTAAAGTATCAATTTCAGAAAACAGCCTTTTTCCAAATGATTCGATTGAATGACCGGCTGTAAGGTCCAGCTGCAACAATCTAAAAGGCACTGCCGACTGCATTTTTTCTGGGTTTCGGCTGGTGCCAATTACATTATAGCCCTGTTTATGAAGTTCCTTTGCCAAGAGCAATCCAAATCCGGAGGACGCACCGGTAACTAAAATATTAGCTTTCATTTTACTTGATTTACTTTATAATTTGTAAATTCGCTTGCAAATTGCAAGCGCAAATATATAAACTACTTTCAAATTGCAAGTTATTTTTTAAATTATTTTATGGATTTAAGTAAAAAAAGATCAGAATGCCCTTTAAGTGGATCCTTGGAAGTATTCGGCGACAAATGGTCGTTGCTGATTATCAGAGACTTGATGTTCTTTAAAAAATCTACCTACAACGACTTTCTAAAATCAGCGGAAGGAATTGCGACCAATATTTTGGCCTCTCGGCTAAAAGCCCTTGAAGAGAATGGGATTGTAGAGAAATCAGCACATCCGGATAGCAAGGCAAAAAACCTTTACAAGTTGACTACGAAGGGAATTGACTTGCTGCCTATAATTATGGAGATTTACATCTGGTCTGATAAGTACTGTGCAATGCCTGCCGAGCTGAGGAATATAATCGCAGATGCCAAAAAGCACAAAGACAAATTCGTGAAAGGCGTTGTGGAACGATTGAAAAGTGAATGACTTGCGCAAATACCTTTACAACATTGGTTTTCTGAAGCCACCTAAGAATACTCGATATAGTACTGTGCGGAGGTTCTTTCGTTTGATGCGAATGGTGCTCCTCGCCAGCATGTTCGGCTGCATTAAAATAAGTAAATGAAGACACCGAAAGGTGTAATTATTTAGTTTATACTTTGGGCATCTTGGACACCGGGCTGGTATAGCTGTTGCATTATTTGGCGTGATTTTGATGGAAAATAAAAATCATTGCAGGCAAATTTGGTCTTGGGATTGTTTACCATTTGTTATGCAGAAAACCTGATCATAGCGGCCCTCATGATATTCAAAAAAAAAGCCATCATGCTGATGGCTTTAGTTCGATTTTTTTTGAAGTACTCGGGGCGGGAATCGAACCCGCACGCCTTTGAAAGCACAGGATTTTAAGTCCTGCGTGTCTACCAGTTCCACCACCCGAGCATTATTCAACACCGATAAATCGGCATGACTAATGTCTTAAAATAAATGCCTCCCGGTAGGAAAGGCATTTAGAGCGAAAGACGAGATTCGAACTCGCGACCCCGACCTTGGCAAGGTCGTGCTCTACCAACTGAGCTACTTTCGCATTTAATACAATCGCTGTATTCCCTTTGGGGTTGCAAATATAGAAATATAAATTTCACATTCAAAAATAAAATTAAGAAAAATTTTTAATCGTTTGGTAAAGTCCTTTTTTGCGAATCGTGATTTACATAACCATTCTGAAATTCAATATTTCCCCAGTAAATTGATATGTTTACAGCTAAAGCCTTATTATCAAAACATTGTATAAGGTAAGCTGTTAGTAAAATTTTATAAACTTAAATCTTAATTATCGCGATATGACCACTCCTGAAATTTTCGGGTACACGCCCGAAAAAGAATACAATACATCAGTTGCTTATTTTTCTATGGAATTCGCAATTGATCAATCATTAAAAATTTATAGCGGAGGATTAGGATTTCTATCCGGTTCTCACCTTCGAAGTGCCTTCGAGCTTAAGCAAAACCTCATCGGAATAGGAATGCTTTGGAAATATGGCTACTATGATCAGGTTAGAGACCGAGACGGGAAGATGGTTCCTGCTTTTATCCAAAAAGATTATTCATTTTTAGAAGATACAGGTATTATTTTTTCAGTTCCGGTGCACAGCGCAACCGTAAAAGTAAAAGCTTTTTTGTTAAGGCCCGAAACCTTCGGATCTGCACCATTATTTTTACTTAGTACCGATTTGGAAGAAAACGATGAGGTAAGCAAAAGCATCACCCATCGTTTATATGATCCGAATGAAGCAACAAGGATTGCCCAATCTATTATTCTTGGTATCGGCGGCGGAATGTTATTGGATGCGTTAAACATCAGTCCTGATTTTTACCACATGAACGAAGGACATGCCGTTCCCCTAAACTTCTATCTGTATTCGAAATATAAAGATTTAGACGAAATTAAAAAACGTGTTGTATTTACAACCCACACACCTGAACTGGCAGGTAATGAAGAACATGATTACAAACTACTAAAAGAAATGTCTTTCTTTTACCACCTTCAAGATCATGAAGTGAAGTTTATATTAGGCTTGGAGGGTGATAAATTTAATTACACATTAGCGGCGCTTAAATTTTCGGGTAAAGCAAACGGAGTTTCAAAACTTCATGGCGAGGTTGCCCGTGATATGTGGGGAAGTTACAAGGGGATTTGCGAAATCATCTCGATTACTAACGCACAAAACCATCATTATTGGCAAGATGCGGCACTTGAAGATAAATTAAACACCAAAAGTGCAGCAGAAATACAGCAGCGAAAGAAAGAAATGAAAATCGAGCTGTTTAAAGAAGTGGCTAACCAAACAGGCAAACTGTTTGATGCGCATATTTTAACAATAGTTTGGGCCAGGCGATTTGCAGCTTACAAAAGGGCTGACCTTTTAATGTACGATTGGGAACGTTTTTTACAACTTATGAGTAATATAAACACTCCGGTACAAGTGATTTGGGCAGGTAAACCTTATCCTGAAGATACTAAAGCAAACGAAATTTTTAATCACATCATCTCCAAAACAAGAACCCTTGCGAATTGTGCTGTTCTTGTAGGTTACGAACTTGGTTTATCTGCTTTGTTAAAAAAAGGTTCAGATGTTTGGTTAAACAACCCTAAAATGTATCGCGAAGCTTCAGGTACCAGCGGAATGACGGCTGCTATGAATGCATCGGTAAATCTTTCTATTCCTGACGGGTGGATTCCTGAATTCGCGATTGATGGCGAAAACTGCTTCATAATCCAACATGCGCCTGATGAACTTTCGGAAGATGAGAAAGATAGCCGCGAAAATGCAAGCCTGATGAATATTATCGAAAACAAGGTGTTGCCGATGTATTACAATAATCCTGAAAAATGGAATCAGTTGATTCTGAAAGGTGTTGAAGGTGTACTGCCTGCTTTCGAATCTGCACGAATGGCAAAAGAATATTATGAGAAAATGTATCAGAAAGCGTAATATTATCTTACTCATCAAACAAAAACATTTCATAAGCCTTTCAGTATAACTGAAGGGCTTATTCTTAAAAAGAGCGATTCCAATTGGGTAAGGTGGCCATATCAGATTTCCTTTGATTAGTGGAAGTAGTTAGTTTTAACGTTGTTTAGACTTAAATAATTATTACTTTTGAAACGTTATTCTGTTATATAAACCTTCCCTGTACTATACAGAATAATTGTAGATTCTAAATGATTTGCGAGCTGGCGGCAATTCGAAAAATCAAGTTCTTAGAAAATGAGAATTGTAAAATTTGCAAAAACCATCTCAACCTATAACGCCCTGAATGATAAGAACTTTAATAATTGAAGATGAGCCTGCTGTTCGAAGAGAAATAGAATGGCTTTTGCAGCAAGAAACTCAATTTAATTTGTTGGGTTCGGCCACCACCGTAGCCGAGAGCATGGTGCTGATAAAAGCCACTAAGCCCGAGCTGGTTTTAATGGATATTCAACTTACAGATGGCACTGCGTTCGATATCTTGAACAAATTGGAAGAGATTTCTTTCAAAATAATCTTTATTACGGCTTATAATCATTTTGCGGTTAATGCGATAAAATTCGGTGCGTTAGATTATCTGTTGAAACCTTTGGATGATGCTGAATTTAAAGCTGCATTGAACAAAATAGCTGCTGATGGTACCAACGAACTGGCAAGACAGCAGGCGCAAATAGATGTTTTGAAAACACAAACGAATGTAGCTGAAAGCAGTTTAGAGAGCCGTATTGTGCTGCACACTTTAGAATATGTACAAATTTTACAACTGAGCGAGATTATATATTGCCAAAGCGAGGGCGGTTACACTAATTTTTTTTTATCGGAGGGTAGAAGAATTATGGTTTCTAAACCGCTTAAGTTTTATGATGATCTGCTGCCCGAAAAATGGTTTCTCCGCCCGCACCAATCGTATCTGGTAAACATTTCTTTTGTAGATAAATTTTTGAAATCGGGAACCCTTGTGCTTAAAAACAAAAAGGAAATTCCTGTATCGGGCAGGAGAAAAGATTATATTATACAACGCATCAATCAGATTTAGCGATTTTTCGTGTAAGCACCGAATGTAATTATGCTATTGATTCAAATTTTGAAAACGAGCATTTCAGTAATTCTTGGCGGCTTCTCGGTCCCGCAATTCGCTTTATTCCGATGAAAAAGCGGAATGCCCGCTGCTTTCGGGTTTAGTGTTAACAGTACCGCACCAAACCATTCAAATTAGCGAATTTTTGACCACTTAGCCCCGGGTGCAGCGATACCCTGCAGGGTTGAAGAATGAAACCCGAAGCGTAAAGCGTAACACGGGAACAAATTTCGATTTCAGCATCTGTATTGCGCTTCTAACCATTGTTTTTTAACTAATAAAACTTCAAAAACTTCCGAATTTAGAGCGAATAACAAGGCAACGCCGACGAATAATAAATGGTAAATATTGCTCTTTAAAAAACCAGTAAATTGCTGTCTTAAATTTGAAACTTTTTAACGAATACAGTTTACATAAATTTAATTAATGAGCGCCAACAACGCGACAAAATGCAGCCTTACTTTTATCTGTCTGCATTCTGTTACTTGATGATTGATTTGACGCCGATGTATGTTTATTGTAATAAGACAAAAATGATTTTATGAAAAACTTGCTCTTCATTTTGTTGTTTTTCCACTTTGGAAACAGCTTTTCTCAGGAGAAATTGATTAAAGATATTGATTTTGACGGCAAAAAGGACACTATTTACCTCGATTTGAAAACCGCTCAGCTTGTTTGCCGGCTTTCTCGGCAAAACTTTAACAAGATAGCCACCGAAAATGTCGAAGCTTCAAATGATAATGCTCATATTGAAAGTACGAAAAATGGTTTTGAATATCGTTGTAATTGGATGCGGACGGGTTACGCAAGCCAATTCCGGTATAATAAGGTTCTCAAAAAGGTACAATTAATCGGGATGAGCAGATACGAGTTCGGAAACGCTGCAAACGACGGGAGTGGAGAATCAAGCGTAAATCTTTTAACAGGAGATTATATCGGGAATTGGAATTATTTTGATGCGAATAAAAATGAGCTGATAAAGATACCTGCCATTAAAACAAAAATGGCTTTTCGGAAAGTTTTTTTGGAGAATTTCAGCGAAGACACTTATTTTGGCTTCGCCGATAAATGCGCTGCTCTTTACGAAAAAGCGAAGGTAGAAATGCAAACAAAACCGTTAAGAAGATGAAGATTTTAACACTTTTAATAGTATTCTTTTCTTTAAAGGTAGCAGCGCAAACGCTACCTGATTTTGCTGTTCCTGCCGGCTATAAGAAGGTTTTGGAAGCAAAAGGCGATTTAGATAGAGATGGTGTGGAAGAGTTAGTAGTTGTTTATAATGACAGTAAGAAACCAAGCGGCGTCGGTTTTAAAAGGCATTTGTACATCTTGAAAAAAGTTAAAAATAGCCTGAAAATTTGGAAAACGAACAGCACAATTTTATGGGGTAGCCAGGATTGCGGCTTTTGTGCCGATGCTGGCGTAAATCTATCCGTAAAAATTAAAAACTATACGATAATTACCGAGCAAACCTTTTGGCACAACAGCCGGCATACCAGTATTTTTCGAAACGTTTTTCGTTACCAAAACAATGATTGGTTTTTAATAGGTTCAACTTATAACGACCGCTACAATTGCGGTTATGATTATACCTACGACATAAATTTTTCCACAAAGCAAGTCCACATTACCTATGATGGTGAAGACTGCGACGAGGGCAGTAGCCAACCACCCGCACAACAAAAAAACTTTAAATATCCGTTTAAGGCAATACCAAAAATGGATGGTTTCTCGACAGGTAAAGGAGAAATAAAAATCCCCGGGTCTGATAAATACTTTTACTATTAATGTGTATTGAAATGAAAAAACTACTGAGCTTAATTTTAATTTCTTCTTTAGCTTTCGGATGTAAAAATCATTCATCAGGCGTTGATCGTAAAGCCGATTCAATCGCAAATGCTACAAATGGTAACGCTATAGACACAGATTCTATCAAATTAGTGCCACATGAACCTATTGCCGACACTGTTAAAACAAAATTTCGGGAAACCGCCGATGAGGCAGAAATTAGTTATGCAGATAGTATCGATTTTGGAAAATTCTATGTTGAGCTTCAAAAAAATCAAACTTCACGTGCATCGATAGATTGGTCGAGTTATCCTGAAGCTGGAGCTTTTAAAACCCGGATAACAGAGGCTTACAAAACAAGCGAAATTTCTTTCGGCGGACATTATGTTTCCGCTGTTTTTGGCTGCGGAGCAAGTTGTATAATGGGTTTCATGGTTGATGTTAGAGATGGTAAAATTTACGATTTACCCTTGGGTGAAGAAAATTCTTGCTTGTTTGCCGAAGACAGAGCGCTTTATACCACAACCAGCAAGCTCTTTATTGCAGGCATTTGTAAAGAAAACAATGAAGATACAAGCGTTTACTATAAAGCCTATCTCTGGGATGAAAGTAAAAAAGAATTTTCGGTTATAAAACCTGAAGAATTTTTGAAAAAGAAGTAAACCTTTGGTGTTTAGTCCACGCGAGTCGGGCTATCGCTCAATTTATGAAAGCAATTTCTACCGTTTTATTGATTGCAAAAGTGCTTCACTTTGGCTTGGTGCGAATAAGCTTACCGCGGAGCTTCATATCGACAAGGTGGTTAATTTAACTGAAATTTTTTCGGGTTAAAGTACAGGGCATCGCTATGCGGTTTGCGAAAAATTGGCAATTTCCTACGAATTGTAAATGAACTCTGGCGAATTGTAAATGGTGTTGCCTCCATTTGTTATAAATGTTTATGTTTAACTTATTTTAAACACCTAATCCCTTTCATAATTATGACACAAGCAAGCTTTTTTTTTACCAACAAAGAACGTTTAAAGTTTTTACTGAAATGCATTTTAATAGGAATGCCAATATTACTCTTAGCGGCATGGGGCGTAAATTCCTACGAAGATAACGAAGCAGAAAAAGGGGAGGCCAATGATAAGGGAGGCATCACTTATTATTATCGGGAAAGCTCCGGAGCAGACAATTATCCTGAGCCTGTTGCTAAATTGCTGCAAATGTATCCAAAAAGTCAAGCTACATACATCAATGTATCAACTGATAAAAATAACGAGTTAGAAGGAGATATCTATTCATTTACAACTGACAGTATGGAGAAAGTTGTTGCGTTCTACAAACAGGGTGCAACGCTTATTGATGAAACGCCGGATAGGGTAGATATGGAAAAGAATGGGCAAAATTTTGTAATTACTAAAGAAAAAGTTTTAGAAGGAGACCCTATAAAAGGAGAAACCAAATTTGGCATCACTTTCTACAATAAGGCAACCGTAAATAAGTATGAAACAAACAAGCCATAATGTTTAAAAGGATTTTCAAGTTTATAGGTTTTTTAATTTGTATTATAATAGGCATCGGTCTATTGCTGCTTGCTTTTGTTTGGGGATCTATGAAATGGAATAGGTACTCAGCGGAAAAGGAAGCCATAAGGTATCAGAAAGAAGTTTGCGACACCATTAAAACGGTACTAGAACCAATGCAAATTTCGTTATCCGGTTTTAAAGCCAATGAGTTAAAGGAAATTCGTTTTTACTTGCAGAAGGGTAAATTATTAACAAAGGATACGGTCATAAAATTGAATATCAACCCTGAATATACTGCACAGGATATTAATTTGCCCTTTAAAACAATAAGTGTAGACGATAAGATTATCGTTAATGCCGGCAACCGATATTTTACGCTCGCGGGGATTGGGTATTATGCATATTATAATTACGGTATGTTTGGTCCGGTTGGGGGTTGCCATTGCGGATTGGGCAAGTTTGAAACTATAAACGGCAAGGCGAATGATTCAGGTCTATTAGTTAAGGAACAAGGTGAGTTAAATTATCAGCTGCCACCATGGTGATCAAAAATAATGCAGTGCTTCAACTTTGATTTATGCGGATATTTATTTAAAAAAGGTGAATAGTAATTTAAAAATCGGTATTTGTCTTGTACTGCTTACCTGGCTATTTACAGGTATTAAGTGCGATGACGAATTTTATGAACACAGTATGTTTTTAAAATATCGACCAACGTTTCAATATTATTTTAAATCGCCTTTAGGTATGCAAGATATGCCTGAAAACTATCCTAAGGAATTAGCAGCAAAAGAAGCCATTTACGATGAATTTATAAATGCAAAACATTGGAGCGACAATAAGTTTTTAGAGATCAGTATATGTGGGATCTTAATATTGGGCTCTTTATATTTTTTAAGCATAGGACTGATTAAACAATTTACACATGATAAATAAAGCACTAAAGATAACAGGAGTTATAGCTGTGGCTGTGTGTTTATTCGGTGCTTGCCGAAACGAGAAAAAACGGCAAACACCCAATACGGTTTCTGTAGTTAAAACTGAAATTGATACAGTAACTGGAAACGCTGAACCAACAAGTAACTTACCGAATGCTGAGCCGGATTTTCCTGCCAGTGCCAATAAAATTGAAGATTTAATTCCACAATATTTTGATATCGATATGGAAGCAAGTGGCGATTTAAATGGTGATGGGCTGGAAGATAATGTCCTCGTTCTAATTGATACTCGAGATACAACCGCCCTTCGCCCAACTTTGGTTGTATTAAAGGTAGCCGGCGCTTATAAGGTTGATACAAAATCTTTCACGGTACTTGAGCCGAAATACAGGGAAGATGGTTTTCAGAACTATGATTTCGAAGAAGTGAGCATTGATAAGAATGGCGAACTTACTTTTACCCAGCAAGCAATGGGTCCAAATGGTAATTTAGAGAGCACTTTTAAATACATTAACAATGAATTGGTTTTTACTGATTTGTCCAGTTTCAATATGGGTGCCGGCGGGCAAACAGGGTTGAAATTAGATTTGATTAAAGGTGTTTTTGAACAAACCGACATCGACACGATGAAAGAAGATATGCCCAGCAAAACAACCAGGCGGAAATATAAACTGCCTAAAGTATTGTTTGCAGAGAGCGATCCAAGGGCGATGATGATAAGGGCTTTTGAAGACAACGGTAATTAGATCATCTACAATGATAACTGAAAAAGGAAAGAAATAGTCGGACAATTGATTATAACAAACAATAGATTCATCAGTAGCTCGGAACTTTGATTGAGCAGACCCTTTATGCAAAGCCTGAAAGAAATGATGGAATCTAAAAAGTCGGTACTTTTACCAACTCACGATTCGTACAATTTTTGTCTATCACGCTCCGAATAACACGAAAAAATCTTCTTAAAAACTACGAATTGTAATTCATCCTGAGCGAATTGTAAATGACTCAATCGCTTCCAAACTGATTGTGTTAATTTAACATTGTATAAAATCTTTTTTAAATTTAATAGAATCGACATGGAAAACAATTCAAATCAAGAAAAAAAGAAAATCACCAAAGCACACATCTTTATACTCGTGTCCTTGATTGCAGTTTTTATCGGCTATGGCTACTATGAAGTGGTTTGGAAAGCCAAAATAAATGGCTCTACATTGATCGATAACCCGACAAACCAAAATTTATCGCTAACTATAGATGGAGAATCTTATGAAGTGCCTGCGAATAGTTTTTTAAAAGTCGATTTGGCAATGGGTATTCATAAACTTGATTGCAAAGCATATAACTTAAAAGCTGCAGATCTAAATATCAGCCCTGTGGAATATGGTGTAATTAATCCAACCAAATCTAAATACGTCATTTACACTATTATTTACACCGAGAAGGACTTAACTAGCAAATTCAAACCTTATCAGGTAGAAGGCCGTGAAATCTATTCCTTATTTGACGAACCTAAGGTAACGACTGATTTGTTCATTGCGGATTTAACAATGGGTAAGGGCAATATTGACGTTAAGGAACCTTCATTAGAGCGTTACAATAAAATTAACCAAGACTATTCTCACCTAACTAAAATATTCAGACTGAATGAGTTTTTTGAGTTTTACGATAAGAACAACAAGTAATAGATTGACGTTGATGCAATCTCATTTAACGTATCTTTTCACGATAATAATTAATGAGTATGAAGTGTGGGCAACTTAAAGCAGTATTTGTGTCATCATATTATTTATAAAACTGGATTACACTAAGAATGGTTAGCTATCACATTATTAAGTAAATGCTTATGGAAAATAACCCAGACGGAGTCTTAAAGCAAAGGAACAGCAATCTGTCCATTTTGCTCATCGTTGTTAATTTAATTTTGCTTTTAATTTTTGCCAACATAGAAGACAACGGAAGCAGTCAACAAACCCTCAATTATTGCTATTTGTCATTCGGTGCAACAGTTTTATTGGGCTTTTATGCATTTAGTTACCATGGAAAAGGGTATCGAAATGCGAAATGGTTATTTGCAATTTCGCTAATTATCAGTTTAATATTGGGTGGTTTGCTATGGTATGGAGCTGCTTTGGCTGGTGCGTTTAAAAACTAATTATGAAGCTAAATTTCATCAGCAAACTGTACATCGCCATTACTTTGATTTTAGTTTTAGCAATTGTTGCGAAGTTCTTTAATTACAAGAGTTGGGACAGGTACTCCTATTTGTCGAGCGTTTGTATGCCAGAAAGTTACCCTATTGCTATTCATAACTCTTATTTTATTTTGGCCGATGGTGATTTGGGTTATATAAAGGATGAAGATGTAGATAATAGTACAGGGAAAATAAAAGTTATTCTAAAAAGTTTAAACCTGAAGGTTTTGCCCGCAAAATCCTACACTGCACACAGTTTAAAATATGCTGTACATGATACTCGTTATGCAGAGAGAACGCTAAAACAAGGCGAATTGATCAGTGTGTTGGGTTATGCATTAAAAAACGACAATTACGCCTTCGAATTAGCCGAACAGGAAAAAAGCCTTTGGTTATCGCTACACCTGATTTTGAAGATAAAACGCGAAAATCATTTAAGATTTTTAATCAATTAGCACCTTACTTCATTTTAATGTACCTCGCAGTAAATTACTTTTTGTTTAATGCACCTGTTAAACAAAATACAGAGAAAAACGAAGCGTTAATTTACTTCACTTTTTTTGGGATGCCCATTTTAGGCTTCGGTTTCGCCATAATGGGAACTAGGTTTTCAGGCCTTGCTAAAGATTTTGCAAGTGGCCTTGGTGGTATTTGTTTTGTGGCCTGCCTATTAAGCTTTCCATTGCTGTTCCTTTTAGAAATGACAGAGACTAATTATTACATCATAGAAAGGGTATGGGCAAGCGTGTTAATTTGCACAAGCCTGGCATTTATCACGAATTATCGAAAGATAGAAAGAGCTTATGAAAAGGATAAGGAATGAATTTATTTCTTCACGACAAAGCTTTGCTTACCAGTTAGTAAATCGTAAAACAGGATAAAATCGCT
>Ga0308164_10001087_pt1 | contig 34567 bp, 36 predicted proteins | sample PhyTR2_FD_201031 | JGI IMG/M metagenome (GOLD analysis project Ga0308164, IMG submission 201031) | Phyllosphere microbial communities from UC Gill Tract Community Farm, Albany, California, United States - DLSLT.R2 | ecosystem: Host-associated > Plants > Phyllosphere > Unclassified | place: USA... | reverse complement strand
TCAACAAGAAAAAATTAAAGCAACCATCAAACTTTTTACCCGAAAAGGTGTTAGCCGAAAATCTATACTGATGGCTATAAGAAAAAACGGATCGACTTATACTATTATATACTTATCCGTTTCTACGAAAAATGCTTTAATTAGGGCAGAAAAAGCCCGTATTTGAAAAACTGTTCTTAATTAGCTAAACCCGACCCTAATGGAAAACCCGCAAGCTGAGGAACGAAGCGAGGATTTGAAATGAAGGGCGGGACTAACGTATAATAGTAGCACAAGCCCTGCTTTTCTAAAAAAATTAATATTGACCGGTACTTAATAAGACCAAAGTACAAGCTTCTACAGGTTCAATACCGTGAGCATCCAATAGTTTTTCTAACTCATAATTTTCGGTACCGGGATTAAAAATAACTCTTTTTGGCTTTGTATCTAAGATATAATCATGATACTGCGCTTGCAAAGCTGGGCCAATGTATAGGGTTACCGTGTCGATATCGTTGTGAATTTCGTTGGGTTTTTCTATTTCAACGCCCGCAACTTCGCCGCGTTTAATGCCAACATTAATGATTTCATGATTGAAACGTTTTAACATATGTGCTGCCTTATATGCGTATCGTGAAGGATCGGGCGATGCTCCGATAATGAGTGTCTTTTTCATAACTTAAAATTTTGAGAGAATGGCAATCTGTCCGGAATGGTAGGCGTGGTGCTGAATTAACCCGTTCAGCAATTCTGAATTGGTAACTCCGGTGCCCAAGGCAGCGTTTCGCTCGTCTTTTATCGCGTTATCCCAATCGTCGAATTTAATATTTTCACAAAGGCGAATCAATTCTTCATTTGCAATTTTGAAGTTGAAAATAATTTTCTCCCAAGCCTGCGGCGACTTTTCCTGGACGGCAGGCCAGTCTCCCATTTCAGGCTCGACAGCAAGATTTCCATTTAATCGGGATGATACTTCTTCGGTCCACGCTGTTAAATGCAATGCAATTTCTGCAATTGAATGGGCAGTTGGAATAAAATATTGAAATGCTTTTTCGGGTTCGACATTGTTTAATGTTTGCATAACGTGGTTACCATGCCATGCATCGCCATTGAAAGCTTTTTTGATTTCGTTTACAATATTTAACATATTAAAACAACAATCGCATTTATATTATGTTTTTTACTTTGCTGAAAGGATTGCATTGGCGCAATTAATTCCGTCGATTGCAGCTGAGACAATGCCGCCGGCATAACCTGCGCCTTCGGCACAAGGGTACAAACCTTTGATCTGCGGGTGTTGAAAGGTTTCCTTATCGCGGGGGATGCGGACAGGAGACGATGTTCTGCTTTCTACGCCGACTAAAATCGCTTCGTTTGTGTAGTAGCCTCTTATCTTTTTACCGAACAAAGGCAATGCGGCTCGTAAACTATCAGAAACAAAATCAGGCAGAATGTTATCGAGCATTACGCTTTTGGTTCCGGGCAGATACGAGTTTTTGGGCAAATCGACAGACAACTTATTATTTACGAAATCCATCATCCGTTGTGCCGGTGCAACCAGGCTACCTCCGCCGGCCTGAAAAGCGAGCCTTTCAATTTCTGACTGGAAATTCAGCATCCGTAATGGGTCATAGCCCTGAACATCGTTTAAAGTAACCTGAACCACAGTACCTGAATTTGCAAATGGGTTGTTCCTTTTGGAAGGCGACCAGCCATTTACAACAATTTCCTTTTCGCCGGTTGCGCAAGGTGCGATAATGCCGCCCGGGCACATGCAAAAAGAAAACACGCCACGGCTGCCAACTTGCTCCACCAAACTATAATAGGCGGGCGGTAAAAATTCGGAGCGGATATCGCAGTGGTATTGTGCCGAATCGATAATTTCTTGCGGGTGTTCGATACGAACCCCTAAGGCGAAAGGTTTCGCTTCTATAAGAATATTTTTACTATTCAGTAGTTCATAAACATCTCTTGCAGAGTGGCCGGTTGCGAGAATTATGTGATCAGCAAAAAGCTTTTCTTCAAAGTTAATTTCGATACCTTTTATCTTACCAAAATCAATTAAAATATCGGTCATTTGGCTATCGAACATGACTTCGCCGCCTGCATTTAGGATGGTATCTTTTATAGATGTTATAATATGAGGCAACTTATTAGTGCCTATATGTGGCCGTGCATCAATTGCGATGTCGGGTTCCGCTCCATGGTTTACGAAAACTTGCAACACTTTATTTATATCGCCACGTTTATTAGAACGGGTATATAATTTCCCATCCGAGTAAGTTCCTGCCCCACCCTCACCGTAGCAATAGTTAGACTCGGTATTTACCAAGCCTTGTTTATTTATAGCTGCTAAATCTCTGCGGCGTTGTTTAACGTCTTTTCCACGTTCGATTATAATGGGTTTTAAGCCATTTTTTATGCATTGTAATGCTGCAAATAAACCAGCCGGACCTGCACCTATAATTAGTACCGGTTTTGCATCACTAACATTCTGATAGTTTATATGATGAACCTGAGGTAATGGTTCTTCATCAATAAATACTTTAATCTGCAGTCGGAAAAGAACCTTACGAGAGCGTGCATCGATGGATCGTTTTAATATGTCAAAGCCTTTAATTCTATTTTGAGGAAGGTTTAACGATTCGGATAGTTTTAGATTGATCACTTCAGTTTGCTCAACCTGATGCGGGAGCAGCGTAATTTCGATATCTTTTTGCATACAACTTGTCAGGTTTTTATCCTGAATAAATACAAAAATAACAAATGTTTATTAATTTCCGATTAGCTCAACCGGCCTTTCTTCATATTTTAAATCAGCTATAATTTCTTCTTTCATATTAATTAAATACTTTCTACCATTGTTTTCAACGGTCAGATATCCTTTGTAGGGCGTACCAACGGATTGATATTTATTAGAAATAACTATTTTACCATTTTTATCGATGAGCCCCCACTTGTCGTTAGTGTAGTGCGCCCCAGATGAGAAATCTCGTTTACCGAAGGGGGCATATCCCCGATTAAAACCCATCATTACACCAATGAAAGAGCCGTTTATCTTTGTTTTCCCGCTTTTATCAATGAAACTCCAAAACCCGCCTTTTAATACTGGTGCCAAACCTTCTGAAAAATCTCCGGCTTCATCATAAATTATTGGAATAACAATTTCTCCACGGGAGTTGGCAAAACCATATTTCTTATTTTTTTCGATCATGAGCAAACCATCTTGCAACTGATGAACTTTTGTATATTCTGGTTGAAGGAGAATTTTGCCTGACTGATCTGCAAAACCATGTAAATTATTCTTTGTAAGATAGACCAAACCATCTTGATGGGCAAAAACAAAATCGTATTCAGGGGATAGCAGCACCTTTCCATTGGTATCCAGCAGTCCCATTTTCTGATCAGTGAAAGAAAATCCTGATGAATACCCATTGATAAAATCATTGAGGTAATGATACTTTGGTTCCAAAATTGTTGATCCGCGGTGATTTATTAGGCCACTTTTATCACCAACTTTTGCGATTGCGTAATTGTGGTGGAATCTCCAAATCTTATCATATTTAAATGGCACCAGCAAATTATTCTTTGTATCAATAACAGCGCTTTTACGATCTTTATCCACAACTATATGCCCATCATCAGAAAGCACCATCAGATCATACATGCAGGGTACCACCAATTTGCCCTTTTTATCTATTAAGCCACTTTTCCCTTTTAAGCCGACAATAGAATAGCCTTTAACAAACTTATCAGCATAGTCATATTTCGCTCGGATAATCATTTTACCCTTTGAGTTAAGATAGCCAAATTTGCCGGAGATTTTCGCTGGCATCATGCCCTCTGCATAGTCGCCAAAATCATCATATATTGGCGGAGCAAAAACTTTTCCGTTTTCATTTAACAATCCTATTTTATCGCCTTTTTGATTTTGATAAAAAACTTGTGCGCTCGATATTTCCGTGGTAACGAGCCACAGCAGTGGAATAATCAGGTATTTCATTCTGAATTTTAGTTAATGGTTTATAACAGTAACGTATGTCGAGCAATCATGAAAATCAAAGATTATCCATTTCTTGCTTAACAAAATACATGATGGATGTGGGAAAAATAGGGAGTTTCCGACTTTACATATAACAGACGGATTTAGCGACCGAAATTAAGAATTTTATGAGATAAAAAACCCTTTCTGCAATAGTTTCCGATAACAGGCAGACCTGCAATTGTGACAGTTTGTAACAAAGGCACACAATTTGATATCTAATTCGTAAATTGACAATAATTCAATTTTGACTTTAAAACAAAACCATAAAAATGAAAAGATTAGTATTTGGAATTTTAGCTGCTGTAATTGCAGTTAGCACTTTAAGTTCATGCGGATACAATAGCATGGTTAAACTTGATGAGAATGTAAAATCGAAATGGGGAACCGTTCAAACCCAATATCAAAGAAGGGCAGATTTAATTCCGAATTTAGTTAGTACTGTAAAAGGTGCAGCGAAATTTGAACAAGGAACGCTGACCGCCGTAGTTGAAGCTCGTGCTAAGGCAACACAAATGACAGTAAAAGCTGATGAGTTAACGCCGGAAAACATTCAAAAATATCAGGCTGCACAAGGCCAGCTGAGTCAGGCTTTAGGAAAGTTATTATCTATTACCGAAGCCTATCCAGAATTAAGAGCAACGCAACAGTTTAGCGATTTATCTGCTCAATTGGAGAGTACAGAGAACAGAATAACCGTTGCACGTAAAGATTTTAACGATGCTGTTCAGGAATATAACGGAAAAATCAGATCGTTCCCTACTAATTTAACGGCAGGTATGTTTGGCTTTAAACCGAAAGGTTATTTCGAAGCAGACGCGGCTGCTAAAAATGCACCTAAAGTAGAGTTCTAATATTCTTATTATAACATTTGAGGGTAATGGGTGTTTATTTAGTTGAACATTTATTACCCTTTTTAATTCATTTTTAAAATAGAAGCATGTCGTTATTTTCAGATATTGAACAAGATAAAATTGCACAGGCAATCGCTGATGCAGAGAAAGCAACTTCGGGTGAGATCAGAATTGCAATAGATAAACATTGTGAAGGCAATGCTTATGAAAGAGCAATTGAATATTTCACGGAACTTAGTATGGATAAAACAGCTCAACGCAACGGCGTATTAATTTATTTGGCTCATGCCGACCATAAATTCGCAATAATTGGCGATAGTGGTATTAACCGAGTTGTACCCGAGAATTTCTGGGAAACTACAAAGGTTGCTATGAATGCGCATTTTGCAAAAGGAAATTTGGCAGACGGAATTATTGCAGGCGTAGCGCTGGCAGGAGAGAAACTGGCATTATTTTTCCCATACCAATCGGGAGATATAAATGAATTGCCGAACGATATTGTTTACATGGATGGCAAAGAAAATAAATAGGACGATGAAAAAATTAATTCTTTTATCGTTTTTCAGTCTCATATTCACTTTTGTTTTTGCACAAGATTTTCCTGCAAAGCCAACAACACTAGTTAACGATTACTCAAATGTTTTATCTGCAACTCAGAAACAAGCGTTGGAACAAAAACTTGTGGCATTTGACGATTCCTCATCAACACAGATAGCCATTGCGATTGTAAAATCTGTAGGCGATTACGACATTAATGAATACGCGGTTGAGCTAGGCAGAAAATGGGGTGTTGGCCAAAGCGGAAAAAACAACGGGATTATGATTGTTGTAGCCGTGGGCGATAGAAAAATTTCTATTCAGACTGGTTATGGTGTGGAAGGTGCCTTGCCCGATATTTACGCAAAGCGAATTATTGACAACGATATCAAACCTAATTTTAAGGCCGGTGATTATTATGCGGGTTTAGATGCCGGTACCACCTCAATTATAAAATACACGAAAGGCGAATACAAAAACGACAATCCGAAAGCATCTGCAAAAAAAGGCGGTTCTGCAAGTATAATCGTTATCATTATAATCATAATTATAGTAATCATAGTTATGAGAAAGGGCGGTGGCGGAGGCAATGGCGAAATCATTGGCAGCCGTGGTGCTTCTAATGCATTATTTTGGGCGATGTTATTCGGCGGAAGCGGCCGCGGAGGAAGCGGTGGCAGCGGCTGGGGTGGCGGAGGCTCTTCAGGTGGTGGTGGCGGATTTGGCGGCTTTGGGGGCGGAAGCTTCGGCGGCGGCGGCTCGAGCGGAAGTTGGTAGTTTTGAAAGGACGGTTTTAAATTTAAGCCCTCGCGTCTATCCGACAATGAAAAACAATAATATTATCGATAAAATGGAAGATGTATAGAAGAGATTTAATAACAGCCGAGATTCAAAAATTAGCACAGGTTTTAGCCAGAATAATGGGTTTAAAACTCGAAGGTAAATTGGCAGAAGCTGAACAGGCATTCAAGGAAACAATAACAGGAAGTTTTTCTTTACCACTTGAAGTTCTTGAGGACGAAGATTCTGTAAAATTTAAAAACTGGCTGGCCTTGACTGATTTCGCTCCGGAAAAGTTAGATTCCCTAAGCGAATTTCTCTATTATGAGTTGGGTATAAGCAACGAACGAAATAAAATAATTGCGCCAAAACTTAATCTTATCTATCAAACGCTTGCAGAAAAGCATAAGATAGTTCATTTGGTAAATATGCATCGCCAAAATATTATTCAACAGTATTTATAATTACCGCACTTAGAATTTAATAAACATGATTATTGAAAAGTGGCAAAAACTTGCCTCCAAATATTTAGTGAAAGAGAAATGGGCAACGCTTCGTGTTGATGAGGTAAAACTTCCTGACGGAGTTATTAAAGATGATTACTATGTTTTGGAGTATCCTAATTGGGTTAATGCCATTGCAATAACCGAAGCCGGTAAAATAATAATGGTTCGCCAATATCGCCATGCGGCTGATATCGTCTCCTTGGAAGTTCCCGGTGGTGTAATTGATGGTACTGAACAACCCGAATAAGCCATTAAACGCGAGCTTCTGGAAGAAACAGGTTATAGTTTTAAAACCTGTAAACTTGTGGCAGAATTGTACCCAAATCCTGCTACGGCAAATAATTTAACTTATACTTATGTTTTAACAGGTGGAGTAAAAACACATGAACAACATTTAGATGAACATGAGATCCTGAACGTAGAAGAATATACCGTTGAAGAAGTTAGGCAACTTATAAAAGATAATAAAATTGCTCAGGCACTTCATGTCGCGGCTTTACTTTACGGACTGGCAGAATTAGAGCAGTAACATGCCGAAGACAGATCTTTTGAATCTCAAAAAAGGAAAGCCTCAGATGTAAAATCTGAGGCTTTCCTTTTTGTAAAATATTGTAAGAAAGATTTGAACGGTCGAAAGACCCTTAACTCATTTTTAACTTCTTTTGAATATCGTGAACGTATGCTTTAAACTTTTTATCGGTATCAATTAAGTCTTCAACCGTTTGGCAGGCGTAAATTACCGTACTGTGATCTCGACCGCCAAAGAAAGCGCCAATAGTTTTAAGTGATGATTTTGTATGGCTTTTTGAAAGATACATTGAGATCTGGCGAGCCTGAACAATTTCACGTTTACGGGTTTGTGATTTTACCATATCAACAGGAACTTCGAAATATTCACAAACCAATTTTTGAATGTATTCCATCGAAATCTCTTTTGAAGTATTTTTGATGAAGTTTTTCAGCATTTGCTTTGCCAGGTTCAAATCAATTTCCTTTTTATTCAAAGTTGCCTGAGCCAATAACGAAACCATTGCCCCTTCAAGTTCCCGAACGTTGTTATCAATGTTGTGTGCAACATATTCTACAACTTCACCCGGCAACTCAATACCATCGGCATACATTTTCTTTCTTAAAATCGCTATACGCGTTTCTAAATCAGGAATTTGTAAATCTGCAGATAATCCCCATTTAAAACGACTTAATAATCGCTCTTCTAAACCTGCTAAATCTTTCGGCGCTTTATCAGATGTCAAAATAACCTGTTTACCTGATTGATGTAGGTGGTTAAAAATATGGAAGAATATATCCTGAGTTTTTTCCTTACCCGCAAAATTGTGTACATCATCCATAATGATCACATCCATTGCCTGGTAGAAATTAACAAAATCGTTAATGGTATTATTTTTTAACGAGTCAACAAATTGCTGACAGAATTTTTCACAGCTTACATATATAACCAGCTTATCTGGCATGCTGCGTTTAATCTCGTTACCGATCGCCTGAGCAAGGTGGGTTTTACCTAAACCAACTCCGCCATAAATCATTAAAGGGTTAAATGAAGTACCGCCCGGTTTTGCCGCTACTGCATAACCCGCAGAACGAGCCAAACGGTTGCAATCTCCCTCAATGTAATTTTCAAAAGTATAATTAGAATTTAATTGCGGATCTACATTTAATTTCTTTAATCCGGGGATAATGAACGGGTTTTTAATGTCCTTATTAATCGATACCGGAATAGGCATCGACTGAACTTTCGCCTCTGCTCCGTTTCCGTTAGAAGGCATGTTTGTGGTGTAAGGACTTCCGCTGTTGGATGATTTATCTACGACGATGTTATATTCCAACCGGCCATCCTCTCCAAGTTGTTTTTTAACGGTTTTGCGTAACAAGCCAACATAATGCTCTTCAAGCCATTCGTAAAAGAATAAACTTGGTACTTGAATGGTTAAAACCTTACCTTCCAATTTAAGGGCCGTTATTGGCTCGAACCAGGTTTTGAAACTTTGGTTCGGGATGTTATCCTTAATAATTTGAAGACAGTTCTTCCACACTTCTGTACAAGTTTTTTCCATTGCGATTTCTATAATTTATTGGTTTTCAGTGCCGATTCGAATTTACGGGATGGTCCGTTTCGGGACTACGAATATTGACAAAATTATCAACATTTGAAACAAAAATTTCAATTATTTTGTAACGTATTCATAAGCAGTAACCTACCATACTTAACCTGAATTTTTAGTGTGGATAACTATTTATTAACATTAGTTTTCCACTAAAAAATCGATTTAATACTAAATCAAGCCGTTTATTCCAAATCCTCCATCGAAAAGCAAATTCCAAGCCACTATCGCAGATTGCCTCTCTGTTTTGCCTTATTTGTGTTTCTTTCTGCTTAAGGCTACTGTTAACAAAGGCTTTACAGAAAACAAAGAAAATCATTGATTCCATGTTGGCCGCTAATTAAAAAGTGTTGGTGACATTTCCCATTTCTTGAGCAACCTCCACAACGAAAAAATATTCACCAGCTAATACTCGCCGAAGGCATTCCGCAATACATCGGCAATTTCGCCTAATGTGGCATATTTTTCTACTGCGTCAATTATTAGCGGCATTAAATTCGTATTTGCATCGGCAGCTAAGGCTATAGATTTTAACGCATCTTTAACAGCTATGTTGTCTCTTTCTGCTTTTAACTGATCCAACTTTTCGGCTTGAAGTTTTCTAATGGAGTCATCAATATTGAAAACTTCTGTTATGCCTTCTTCTGCTTGCGTAAACTTATTTACCCCTACAGATATCCTGCTACCGTTTTCAATTTCGGTTTGATACCTGTAAGCTGAAGATGCGATTTCCTGTTGCATATAGTCATTTTCAATCGCATTAACTGATCCGCCCATGGCATCAATCTTTTCGACATAAGCCCAGGCAGCAGCCTCAACTTCATCAGTAAGGTTCTCTACGAAAAATGAACCTGCCAGAGGATCAACAGTATCTGTTACACCACTTTCGAAGCCCACAATCTGCTGTGTACGTAAAGCAATTTTTGCAGCAGCTTCCGTTGGCAGAGAAAGTGCCTCGTCGTAACCATTTGTATGTAATGATTGTGTGCCGCCCAAAACAGCCGCCATTGCCTGGTTCGTAACCCTGATAATGTTATTTAGTGGTTGTTGTGCGGTTAATGTTGAGCCACCGGTTTGTGTGTGGAAACGCAGCATTTGAGCTTTCTCATCGGTTGCGCCTAATTCCTTTGTAATTTTAGCCCACATCCTCCTTGCTGCCCTGAATTTTGCGATCTCCTCGAAAAAGTTGTTATGACAGTTAAAGAAAAATGATAATCTTTTCGCAAATACGTTAATATCCAGTCCCTTTTCCAGCGCCGCTTTAAGATAGGTTTTTCCGTTAGCTAAAGTAAATGCTAATTCCTGCACGGCGGTAGAACCAGCTTCCCGTATATGATATCCGGAAATGGAAATCGTATTCCACTTCGGCACTTCCTTGCTACAAAATTCAAAAATATCAGTAATGATGCGCATTGATTGTTTGGGAGGATAAATATATGTTCCTCTGGCAGCGTATTCTTTTAAAATATCATTTTGTATTGTACCTGAAATTTGATTTAAATCAGCACCTTGCTTTTTGGCAAGAGCGATGTACATTGCCAACAAAATTGATGCTGTTGCATTAATTGTCATTGAGGTTGTAATATTCTTCAACTCAATCCCCTCGAAAAGAATCTCTATATCTTTTAACGAATCTATGGCTACGCCCACCTTTCCAACTTCTCCATCGGCCATTTCATGGTCAGAATCGTAACCGATTTGGGTAGGCAAATCGAAAGCCACAGATAAGCCTGTTGTTCCCTGACTTAATAAATAATGATAACGCTTGTTGGATTCTTCTGCGGTAGAAAACCCCGCATACTGTCTCATCGTCCATAAACGGCCGCGATACATATCTTTTTGTATCCCTCGGGTAAAGGGATACTCACCGGGCTTTTCTTCCATTGGCTTCGCCGAGGTATAAAGTTCCTTTATCTCAATACCCGATGTTGTGATATGTTTATTATCGCTCATAGTTATAATTGGTTAGTTGCAGATTATTTATCACATTAAAATAACTGCTGAATATCTTTTTTTACTAACTCGATGGTTAAATCGTACGGATTCTCAGTAATTGTAGCCATATGTTGTAGGATTGCCTTACTCAATTCAATTCCGTTCGAATCAGCAGGCAAACCTTGTACGGCATTGTTAATCATTGCTATTGTATCATCTTTCAATTTGCGAACTACATTCCAGGTTACACTGTCGATATAAAGTTGCTGCGTAATATTGTGCTGATATTCTGATCGAATTTCATTCAAAATACCTGCCTGAAGTGTACTGAGTGCTATACCTTGCTGATGAAGACGGACCAAAAGATTCGAGGGATTAATTCGGTCGACGAAGATAATTAACCGTTCGTGTGCCTGCAATCTTAAAGGTAAAATCTGTGCTTTGCTTTCTTTATTCAGCTCGATTGTTTTCAAATTAAAGAAACGTTGTATGTCATTCTTCAAAACATAATAGATTGCGATTAAGGCGATAAAAACTCCCAAACCCAATATTATCACATCGGTAATTATTTGTTGTACATTCATATATTGTTTAACTACGGTAATATTCAAACCTGATAAAAGCAAAAATGTGCATTATTATTTATATTTGTAACAGATAAAATTTAAATAACATGAGCACAACAGTTGATACAGCATTTGCACCGGTTACTTTTTCAGAAGGCGCAGCAAAAGAGTTATATAAATTAAAAGATCAACAAGAAATTGGTGATGATTATGGTCTTCGTGTCGGCGTTGAGGGCGGCGGTTGCGCGGGCATGAATTATATTTTAGGTTTCGATCAAAGAAAAGAAGGCGATCAGGAATATTTCATAGATGGTATCAAAGTTTTTATGAATAAGGCTCATCAAATGTATTTAATGGGTATGATGATTGATTGGCAGGACGGATTGAATTCGAGAGGATTTACATTTGTTAACCCGAACGCAACCAGTACTTGCGGTTGCGGAACAAGTTTTTCTGCATAAAGAAAATAATATTGTAACATATTATAGAGTCCCCTTGTCTAAACATCGGGACTTTTTTTATTTTTAGGAAATTTCTTCGACCAAACTGCATTGCAATTACGCTATAACTAAATGAATTACAGAGAAAACATCAGGCTGGCATTACAATCTATAAAAAGTAATCGTTTACGTACGATGCTTACGGCCTTAATTATTGCGATAGGCTTAAGTGCTCTTGTTGGTATTTTGACAACGCTTGATGCCGTTAAAACCAGCATGACACAAGCATTCAGCAGTATGGGTGCGAATTCATTTACGATTCGTAATCGCGGTACGGGAATAAGAATTGGTGGGCAAGGCAAAAGACCAAAGCCTTTTAAAGCCATTCGTTATGAAGATGCTGTACGATTTAAAGATAGCTTAAATACGCCTGCAACTGTTGCCGTAAGTGTTTTTGCCAGTGGTGGTTCTACTGTTAAAAACGGGAGTTTGAAAACCAATCCGAACATTAATGTGCAAGGAATTGACGAGAATGGATTGGCATCACAAGGCTTGAACCTTTCTGAAGGACGGAACTTTAGCGTTTCGGAGGTTCAATTAGGAAGTAATGTTTGCATCGTAGGCAGCGAGATTGTCGACAAATTATTCAAAAATTCCGATCCGCTGGATAAACTTATCAATGTGGGTAACAACAGATTTAAGATTGTTGGTGTTTTAGCTACAAAAGGTTCCAGTATGGGTTTCAGCGGCGATAGGGCTGTTTACGTTCCGCTACTAAAAGCTAAGCAAATTAATGCAAATGCGAACCCGTCATACACCATAACTGTTATGGTTCCTACGAACGATATGCAGGAAAATATAATTGGTGAATCTACAGCGCTATTTAGAAATATCCGTAAAGTAAAAATTAATGACCCGAATAATTTCGAAATCACCAAAAGTGATGCGATTGCACAAACGCTGTTTGAAAACCTGGCTTTTGTAGCCATTGGAGGGGTGGCAATCGGCATCATTACGCTAATTGGTGCGTCTATCGGCCTAATGAATATTATGCTGGTATCTGTAACAGAACGTACCCGCGAAATTGGAATCAGAAAAGCGATAGGTGCAAATCCAAAGGTTATTCGTCGCCAATTTTTAATAGAAGCGGTAGTAATTTGCCTTATGGGCGGTAGCTTAGGAATTTTTCTGGGAATTGTAATCGGTAATTTGATATCACTCGCAATGGGTGGTTCATTTATTATTCCATGGCTTTTTATATTCGGCGGGTTTGTTATCTGCGTTGGAGTCGGAATTCTCTCAGGTTACTATCCGGCAAAAAAAGCATCAAAACTAGATCCTGTAGAAGCTTTAAGGTACGAGTAAAATCTATAATATAACAAACTAAAAACTTACAGGAATACGTTGTTTAACTGATGCTGGCTCAGTATCGTTTGCATTACCGGCATATTTAAACTTTCTTCCAAAGCTGCCGCATGTTTTAAGTGATGCATATCGCTGCCAATAAAATCCAGCAGGTGATGATCAACCATTTGCTCTGCGGCTTTTTTAGCGCCCGAACCATAGTATCCCATTAATGCTATAGAGTTTAATTGCAATAAGCAGCCAGCTTCTCTTATTTGATGATAATTTTCGGCTGATCCGTAATAATATGGGTAGCGTTCGGGGTGAGCTAAAACAGGTTTGTAGCCTGCATCCTGAATGGTTTTAATGAAATCAATAAGATTTTTCGGCGCATTTATATATGAAAGTTCAAAAAGCAAGTAGTTGCTGCCAAAGGTTAGCACTTCTTTCTGCCTGACTTTCCTTTCCAAAGTTTCATCAAAGTAGTACTCAGCGGCGGCACTAACCTCCAAATCTAATTGTATATCAAGTAAGCCCTTTTGTAAAATTTCTAAACCGCGGTTAATGCTATCAGCTGTATTTCTGAAATAATCTGCCATAATATGGGGTGTGGCGATCAATCTCTCAAAACCCAATTCTTTAAATTTCCTGGCAAGTAACAAAGAATCGTGCAAGGTTTGAGCACCATCGTCTATTCCCGGTATAATATGCGAATGCATATCCGTTCCGATGTTGGAAAAATTAAATTCTGGTGCTATTTTTTTTTTCTTAAAGAATCCGAACATAAATGGAAGGGCTGAATAAAATTTAGATTTCGCGAGGTAAATCTGATGCTTCAGCGGCTCCTGCTAATTTAGAAGAATAAATCTTAGTAAGCAATTGATTTGTACTACGTGATAAATCAAATTGTAAATCTTCGTGAAGCTTTGCTAATTTATTAAGTGTAATCTGAACCGTTTTGATGTAATAGGTTGCGAATAAAAAACCGAAATCTTTATAACCGAAAAGCGATCGTTTATAATCAAGCGGGATTGTGCTCAGTACAAAAATTTTAAGCTCTACTTCACCAAATGAATCTTTCGTTACCTTGTAGAAATGGTTTACGCCTGTTATAATTTTTCGAACTTTGGCCAGTGCCTCTTTAACGCTTAATCTTTTTAGCTCGGCTATTTGTGCTTCAACTTCAGCTTTAATATTCTCTTTCCGCAGTTCGAGGTCGCCCTCATCTTCCAACAGTTTATAATGAAGGTGTTCGGTTAATACCTTATCTTTTGCAATTAAACGGAGCAATAACTTATCTTTTTCTTTAACAGGCAAATCTGTTATTGCAACTTTTAAGTCTTTATGCTCAGCCAGCTTCATTTAAAAAGGATTTGCTTTGATATACTTTTCCCACTCCCAGGCAGAGCGCATCATCTCATTAATGTCAAGTTCGGTTTGCCAGTTCAATAATTCTTTTGATTTACTTACATCTCCGTAGATTTTTTCTACATCACCTTCCCTTCTAGGTCCAATTTGATAATTTAACTTTTCACCTGTTGAAATTTCAAACGCTTTTATTATTTCCAATACAGACGAGCCTTTACCCGTTCCAATATTAAATACCTCGTAGTTTGTATCTGCTTTCTGCTCTTCCAGCCTTTTTATTGCCGCAACATGTGCTTTCGCCAAATCTACAACATGTATGTAATCGCGAATGGCGCTACCATCAGGGGTATCGTAATTATCGCCATGAACCGTAATTGGGCCGCGTTTTCCTATCGCAGACTGTGTTATGAACGGTACTAAATTTGCTGGGACACCATTCGGCAACTCACCTATTAAAGCCGTTTTATGGGCGCCGACTGGGTTAAAGTAGCGCAAAGCGATAACATTTAAATCAGGTGTAACTGCAGCAGTTTCTACTAAAATTTCTTCTGCAATCTGTTTTGTATTTCCGTAAGGAGATTCTGCTTGTTTCACTTTTTCATGCTCGGTAACCGGCAGATTATCGGGCTGGCCATAAACTGTACATGACGAAGAGAAAACAAAATTAATTTTCCTATTGAAAGCCTCTAAAAGATTAATCAGGCTGAAAAAATTATTTTTGTAATACTTTAAAGGTTTCTGCACAGATTCGCCAACTGCTTTAAATGCCGCGAAATGGATTATGCCTGTAACATCACTATACTTTGCGGCAAATTCATTTACCTTTTGTATATCGCACAAATCAAATTGATGAAACTCGGGCTTTAGGCCAATTATTGCCTCAATCTGATCTAAAATTTTAATACTGGAGTTGGATAAATCATCAACAATTACTACCTCATAACCTGCATTGTGAAGTTCTACCACGGTATGAGAACCGATATATCCGGTGCCACCGGTAACTAAAATTTTAGACATTTTTAACGATTGTATTTATGAAAATCTTTATGTTCTATTTTTGCCAAAGCCTCTTCAGGCAATGATTTAAAATAATCGTATGTAATTTTTAAACCCTCGGCCCTGCCAACTTTCGGTTCCCAGCTTAGTAAGGCTTTCGCCTTGGTGATGTCAGGTCTGCGTTGCTTCGGATCATCCTGAGGAAGTTCTTTATAAACTATTTTCTGTGATGTTCCCGTCAATTTTATAATCTCCTCGCAGAATTGCTTAATCGTGATTTCATCAGGATTGCCAATGTTTACAGGTTGCGCATAGTCGCTCATTAACAAGCGATAAATACCCTCAATCAGATCATCAACATAACAGAATGAGCGAGTTTGACTCCCATCACCGAACACGGTTAAATCTTCGCCTCGTAAAGCCTGACCGATAAATGCGGGTAAAACCCGTCCGTCGTTTAGTCGCATTCTCGGACCATAAGTATTAAAAATGCGAACGATACGCGTTTCTACACCATGAAAAGTATGGTAAGCCATTGTTATTGCTTCCTGAAAACGTTTTGCCTCATCATAAACACCTCTTGGACCAACAGGGTTTACATTACCCCAATACTCTTCAGGTTGCGGATTTACACTCGGATCGCCGTAAACTTCAGATGTAGAGGCGATTAACATCCTCGCTCCTTTTGCCCTTGCCAACCCTAGTAAATTATGTGTGCCTAATGAACCAACTTTTAAAGTTTGAATCGGGATTTTTAAATAATCGATCGGACTTGCCGGTGATGCGAAATGCAAAATGTAGTCCAGTTGCCCCGGAATATGTACGAATTTAGAAACATCGTGGTTATAAAACTCGAAGTTTTCCAAATGAAATAAGTGCTCAATATTGGTTAAATCACCTGTAATCAAATTATCCATGCCAATTACATGGTAACCTTCTTTAATAAAACGATCGCAAAGGTGCGAGCCTAAAAAGCCTGCTGCTCCGGTAATTAAAATTCTTTTCGTGCTCATATTAATCTACCAGTTTACGGCCAATGCTGTTATAATAATATCCCAAATCAATCATTTTCTGAAGATCGTAAAGATTACGTCCATCGAAAATTACTTTATTTTTAAGGATTGATTCTATCTTGTCAAAATCAGGATTACGGAATACCGACCATTCTGTAGCAATCAAAAGTGCATCGGCATTTACCAAAGCATCATACTGATTTTCTGCATATTTAACCTTATCACCGATGATGCCCTTAACATTAGCCATCCCTTCAGGGTCGAAAACGGTTACAGTAGCTCCGTTTTTAACCAATGCATCAATAATGTACAAAGCAGGTGCTTCGCGGATATCATCTGTCTCAGGTTTAAACGCCAAGCCCCAAAGCGCAAAATGTTTACCCTGAACATCGTTTTTATAATATTTAAGCACCTTATCTACCAAAATGGTTTTCTGACGCTCATTTACTTCCATTACCGATTTAAGAATTTGGAAATCGTAGGTATTTTCATCAGCAGCCTTAACCAAAGCCTGAACATCTTTAGGAAAACAAGACCCACCGTAACCTATTCCAGGAAACAAAAACCGTTTTCCGATACGATCATCCGAGCCGATTCCTCTTCTTACTGCATCAACATCAGCCCCTACCAATTCACAAAGATTCGCAACCTCGTTCATAAAGGTAATTTTCGTAGCTAAAAATGAATTAGCCGCATATTTAGTTAATTCAGATGAACGCTCATCCATAAACAAAATTGGATTCCCCTGGCGAACATATGGGCCATAAAGATCAGTCATGAGTTTCTTAGCTCTTTCGCTGGTAGTTCCTAAAACCACACGATCAGGCTTCATGAAATCTTCTACGGCAACACCCTCACGTAAAAATTCAGGGTTTGAAACAACGTCTACCTCTATATCCGTATTTTCAGTAAAAACGGCTCTTACCTTATCTGCAGTACCAACAGGAACCGTAGATTTGTTAACGATAATTTTATACTCTTTAATAATTTTAGAAATGTCTTTCGCAGCACCTAAAATATAGGATAAATCTGCTGCGCCGTCGCCCCCGGGAGGGGTTGGCAAAGCCATAAAAATAATCTGCGCTTCTTTTATTGCTTCAGCTAGATTAGTTGTGAAATGCAGTCTGCCCTGCTCTATATTTCTATGGAACAGCAAATCCAGTCCTGGCTCGTAAATCGGAACCTGACCTTCTTGCATTTTCTTTACTTTGGCTTCATTAATGTCTACACAGATTACATTATTTCCTGTTTCAGCTAAACAAGTTCCGGTTACCAAACCTACGTATCCTGTACCAACTACGGCTATTTTCATATATTTAATAGGGAATTCTAAATATTTTCGTTATATCTTGCAGCGAAGATAATAAAATCCAATCAATGCTTTTACTTTATACAATAGGAATTAAAATTTATAATCTAATTATTTGGATTTTCTCTTTCTTTAATTCGAAAGCACATCTTTTTATTTCAGGGAGAAACCAGATTTTCAAACACATATCAGAAAAGGTCCATCCATCTGGTGAAAACATATGGTTCCATTTTGCATCGCTGGGAGAATTTGAGCAAGGAAGGCCCGTTCTTGAAAAACTGAGGCAAGTACATCCTCAAAAAAAAATAATAATCACCTTTTTTTCACCTTCCGGTTATGAAATCAGAAAGAACTATGCTTTGGCTGATGGGGTTTTCTATTTGCCCTTAGACGGTAAACGAAATGCAAGGCGGTTTATCGAAATCGTAAATCCTGAATTGGCAATTTTTACCAAATACGAATTTTGGTACTACTATTTTAACGAATTAAAAGCGAAAGGGATCCCGCTCTATATTATCTCCGGGATTTTCAGAAAAGAGCAAATATTTTTCAAAAGTTACGGAAGTTTTTACCGAAGTATACTAGAATGTGTCAGCCATTTTTTTGTTCAAAATGAAGAAAGCAGCTTTTTACTTAAATCCATTGGATTAACCAATAGTACCGTTAGTGGCGACACCAGGTTTGACAGGGTTTATGAAAACGCCAAACACCATAAACAAATCGCTGAAATAGAACATTTTTGTGGTAATTCGCCGGTTTTAATTTGTGGGAGCACTTGGCCCGATGATGAAAAGCTACTTGCTGGGCTGCCGGCCAAATACCCTGACTGGAAATTTATCATTGCGCCGCACGAAGTTCATGAAAGCCACATACAAAACATTGAGTTATTATTCACGAAAACCACAAAATTCTCCGCTTTGGTTTCTAAAACATCAACCGATTCATCAATTTTAATAATTGATAACATCGGAATGCTCTCGGCTCTATATCAATATGGAAAATTTGCGTACATCGGCGGCGGTTTCGGTACAGGAATCCATAACACGCTTGAAGCCGCTGCATTCGGATTACCTGTTATTTTTGGACCGAAGTTTAACAAATTTCAAGAGGCAAAAGATTTAATTGAAATCGGTGCAGCTAAAAGCATTTCATCGGGTGAAGAGCTGGTGGCTGCATTTGATTACTTCAAAGACAATGAAAATGCTGCAGCCGCCGCAAAGAAATATGTAGACGACAAAAAGGGAGCGACTAATATAATTTTAGAGAAAATAGTGAATTGATATTATTTAACCATCCCTGCTAAAGCCTCAATAAAAACAGGACTATCATTTAAGCTTTCAACCAATTGGACATGTTCGCCTCCCAAACCTCTGAATTCTTCATGGTACTCAACTGTTATTTCATAAAGCGTCTCAAGGCAATCGGCTACAAAAGCCGGACTAAAAACAAGCAGTCTTTTCTTACCTTCTGCGGCTAATTTCTTTAAAACATCGGTTGTGTAAGGCTGCACCCAAGGTTCTTTACCTAAACGGGATTGAAAACAAACGGTGTAATTTTCTTTCGAAATGTTCAACTCTGCGGCAATCAGCCTTGCGGTGTCATGTCCTTGAGCAGAGTAGCAAAACTTATTAGTATCGTTAAGCGTTTGGCAGCAATCAGAATTTTTAAGACAGTAGTTTCCGGTATGGTCACATTTGAAAAGCTGCCTTTCGGGCAACCCATGAAAGCTGAATAAAATATGATCATAGGTTTCCGGATTATGCCTTCTGGCATTCTCAGCAAAAACCTTGATCATTAACTCGTTATCATGAAATGAATTAACAAAAGAAATGGGTGGAACAGTTGGCCATTTACTAACTAACTCCATAACCAATTGCATTACCGAACCTGTGCTTGCCGATGCATACTGCGGAAACATGGGAATTACCTGAATACTTTCTACCAAACCAGCTTTTAAATTGGCAAGTGCTGAAGCAATTGAAGGACTTTGGTACCTCATTGCCAATTCAACATGGTAATCATCGCCCAACCGCTCTTGCAACATTTTAGCTTGCAATTTGCTGTAATACAACAAAGGCGAGCCGTTTTCACCCCAAATTTCTTTATAGAGTTTCGCTGTTTTCGGGCTGCGGAAAGGAACGATAATACCTTTCACCAACAATGTTCTGTTAAAAGCAGGGATATCAATTACTCTTTCATCCATTAGAAACTGATCTAAATATTTCTTAACATCAGATACTGCTGGACTATCAGGTGTTCCTAAATTAACCAGTAAAATTCCCTTCTTGCTCATTTAAATAAAGAATATGTTTTGTGGCGCAAATATCGCTTTTTTATTGTTTATACCTATCCGAAAAATATTACGCAGAACATTTTTAAGTCAAATTTGAATCAGATTTGGTTTTGTATAACTGCCACCAAGGCATACCTGGTTGTTGATGATGTTCTAAGTGATAACCAAAAAAATAACAAGTTATGAAAGCAACAAAATGATTTTTTCTTAACGTAGAGGCATGGTACTCGTTATCATGCTCGCCTTTATGAGGAAGATAAGTACCAAAATAGAACAACTGAAAAGTGCTCAACACAGATGGCAAAACCCAAAATAGCAATAAGTTTTTTTCATCGATCCATATTTTCAATACGTTATAAGCAACTGCCATAATCACAAGTTGAATAACTGTTAGATAATTCATCATAAAACTGAAATACCATCGCCAAAATCCATGAGGTGCAAAATCAGGATCATGTTCGGTATGCACATGAGTGTGGTGTTTATGATGTTTGCCGTAAAGCTTATTGTAAAAAAAGCCTGCATATAAAAACACAGACAGATATCCGAAAAAATTGTTGAGCTTCTTATCAGATGAAATGGTGCCGTGCATGGCGTCATGTGCTGTTATAAACAAACCCGTGTACAAATGCATTTGAATGAAAACCATTAAATAAACCAAAGGATTGGTCCATTCAAAATCCCACCGCAATAAGAAAACGATTGGAGTAAACCAACAGATAATTACGGCTAATGCAACAAGAACTCCGGTATATGATTGGGTGATTTTCAATTGGCTTTTTCTTATTAACAGTTTTAACAGAAAATTGATTTGCCGAGAGGAAGATTAATATTGTTCTAACGCTGATTTTACTTTCTCCATTAACCACATTGGTGTTGAAGTTGCACCGCAAATACCCACTTTATCATTTTCGCTAAACCAATTTTGATCAAGTTCATCAACATTAGAAAGGAAGTAAGAATTATCATTATATTTTTTGCAAACATCATAAAGAACTTTTCCGTTTGATGACTTTTTGCCTGAAACGAAAATGATTTTGTTGTAATGACTTACAAAATTCTCCAGCTCTTCGTACCTGTTTGAAACTTGTCTGCAAATTGTATCGTTTGCCTTAACGTCATAACCACGTGATAATAACTCATCTTTGATGTGATAAAATTTATCTACACTTTTTGTCGTTTGGCTATACAGCGTAAATTTAGAAGGCAGCGTAACGTTATCAAGCTCTGCCAAATCCTGAAAAACAATTGCCTTACCATCTGTTTGGCCTTGCAAACCAATTACTTCGGCGTGGCCATGTTTTCCGAAAATTAATATCTGTTCATCATCATCATGAGAATTTTTAATTCTATTTTGAAGTTTCAGAACCACAGGGCAAGATGCATCAATAAGTGTTAAATTGTTTTCTAAGGCAAGCTGATAAGTAGACGGCGCTTCGCCATGTGCTCGTATTAAAACCTTCTCATTCTTGAGTGTTTTAAGTACTTCATGATCAATAATTTTAAGCCCCATCTTTGTCAGGCGTTCAACCTCTTCATCATTATGAACAATATCGCCAAGACAATATAGATAGCCTTCGTTATCTAAGATTTCTTCTGCCATTTCGATTGCGTAAACAACGCCAAAGCAAAAGCCTGATGATTTATCGATGGTGACTTGTAAGTTATAACTCATTGCAATGCAAAATTAAACAAAATTCTTCTATCATCTTGTCATGTATAAGACAACAAAAAATATAAGTTGAGACAAGAACATTACGGTACCTATATACTTTTGTTGTTTCAGGCCTAAAGCATAATAAAACTTCAACAAAATTACGGAAACGATAAACCATGCCACAAAATTTTGGAGCGGAATTTCGTGCCAATCCCAATGCCAGTAATCAAATTTCATGGCAACTGGTTCTAAAAAGAAATCGAAAGTAATTAAGCATAAACCTCCTATTAAGGATGCCAGAATACCATTTCTAATTTTCAGGCTTTTAATCATTTGCCCTGTACTGAAAATGAGTATTACCCAATTTACGCCCATAAGTAAGGGAACAGCAGCAATTTTAAACCCTAAAGTTGTACCATAATAGTAACTCCCGAAAATTTTACCTGTTTTTACACCTAAAACTTCCACCAGAAACCCGCACAGGAATACGCCGCAAACAAAAAGGAGCAGTCGCTTGATATCACCGTTGTAAGAGCATATTATAACGGCAAACATTAAAAGCAAATGGAAGGGCACTAACCTTAAAAAATAGGGCTGTGCCACGGGAATTAAAAATCCGAGCAAGCCTACTAAATGAAAAATGACTATAATGGCTACTGCCAGTTTTTTTATTTTTAAATCGGCTTTATCAATCTGCCCTTCCATGTGCCTGTTTTAAATAAATACTTTTTAATTGATACAATTGCAATCAGCAAAAAAAATATCATTTGCAAAGGGTGCAAAACTAAATTTAAGATTACGTTTTGTCCTGATAAAAATGAGATCATTATTCTGCTTAAAACAATTAAGGTTATTGGTAACACCGCCAAATTAATATTAAAGTTTAAAATTAATATAACCGGCCCTGCAATTACCAAAAGCTGGTAAAGTAGTAATATTATAATGTTATTACCAAAACCGGCAAGTAAATTTTTACTAAACCCATTTATACACTCATTAAGATTATTGTACATGCGGCAATAAATTAGGCCATTGGCAAGCAATGCCTCGGCTTTAAATCCCGCTGTCTTCACCTGTTTCACCACTTCAACATCTTCCACCACGCGGCCTTTAACTTTTTCATGCCAGTTATTCTTCAAATAATCTGAAGCGTTAAAAAACATGCATTGTCCGCTGGCAGCAGAAAAGGCAGGATTTTTGGAAAACTTAACCAATCTAAGCGGTAAAAGGTTCAACAAAATAAAATGCATTAACGGAACGGTGAGTTTTTCGCCTAAAGTAAACATCTGCTGATTTGTAAACAGACTAAGCAGGCTTAAGTTAGCATTTTCCATTCTGGAAATAAGGCTGTTGATTAAGCCTCTTTTAACAATTTCATCGGCATCGATAAAAAGCAAATATTTACCGGTAGAGATTTGAGAAAGCTGATGACATGCATAATTTTTACCGAGCCAGCCGGCAGGCAATTCTTTTCCTCTAACAGCTTTAAATTGGCGGTTATCCTTAGAAAATTGATCTGCAAGTTCGAAGGTGGTATCGCTACTGTTATCATCCAGAACGATTACTTCATAATTTGCATAGTCCTGGTCCTTTATTGATTGCAGCAGTTGAATTATGCTTTCTGCTTCATTTCTGGCGGGAATGAGAATAGACACTTTATCCGTATAATGCTTAATTGCACGGGGTATCTTCGGATTAGAGAGAAAATTAAAAACAGTTACAGAAAACCTGATCACAAGAAAGATCAGAACTGCATAGATAAAAATCGTCATTCGGTAATTTGTGTTTGTTTAACAACAGAATTATCGTAATGTTTATTGTAAGCGCTTTTTAATAGTTGCAAACTGATGTATTCTTCATTTTCCCAATTTTGCAGATAAGTATAAGCTGACGCTTTCCGTTTGGAAAAGAAATCGATAAAGGTTGCTGCAAAGACAACATTTATCTTTTTCTGACTTGAATTAATCATTTGCATAACACCTTTTTCAAACGTTATATTCTTTAAATGATTTGAATAGAGCCTCCCTTGGGGAAACACTAAAACTAAATTTCCGGGCTCATCTAAAAGTTTGCCTGCATAATTTAGGGTTTCCAAAACATCTTTTCCTGAATGCTCAGCTGCAAATGCCCCAAGATATTTCAAAAAGCTTATTTTACTGTAGTTATCTGCATTAACAAGTACATGAAACTTTTTTTTAAACAACTTTTTATTAATGAAGAAAATAAGAAAACCATCCCACCAACTGAAATGATTTGCTAAAACCAGAACCGACGAATCTTCTTTTAGCCGGATGTTTTCAAAATTGAAAGCGGCGAAATCTTTATTGATAATGAATTGAATGTACCAGGAGAAAAACTTATATATTATTGTATTTTTTCGAGGATGGTACATGGATGGAAGTTGCAAAAATTTAGGGGTATTTGCAAATATGTAAAGGCAAACAGAAATATTGAATCGAAATTTTAATTTTAACTTAGATAAACTCGATCTTCTTCTCCTTCTACATCCATAACAACATCAACGTGTTCTTTTAAAATCGTTGCCAATTCCAGCCCGACAAAATCGGTAGCGATCGGAAAAATTTTATGACTCCTGTCTACCAACACAACAGTACGGATTTTTTTATGCGGTGTGTTTAAGAAAACGCCTAAGCCATAGGCAAGCGTTTTACCACTGTTAAGTACATCATCAACAAGTATGATTACTTTATTTTTCCATTGGTTTTCATTCAAATCTGTTTTTGCAATTAATTTACTGCTCTGTTTTTCCAAATCAATCCGGAGCAAGGTTATTTTAAAATCAGATATTTTTTTTAGTACTTTCTCTAAACGAACCGCAAGCTTATAACCTCTATCCCAAATCCCTGCAAGTACAATTTCCTTTTCATTAAGGTTATCTTCTAAAATTTGATACGCTATGCGATCTATTTTTTGTTGAATTTGCTTTTTGTTCAGAATAAGTAATTGTGATGCGGCCATTTGTACAAAAGGGTTTGAATACAAAAAGAACGATTTTAAGGATGAAATTCAAACTATTTGAAAAATAATTTTGATTAGCTGCAACGTTTACGGCTGTACTGCGTCTAATATTTAACCAAGTAGCATAAAGCTAAATCAAACATCCATTTCAAAACCATTTAATAAACTTCAAATGAAACATTTCTTAAAAACAACCGCAACATTATTATTTATAATTGGCGGCAGTTATATTGCAAATGCTCAACAATCAAAAAATGTAGCAGTAAAAAACTTTAGCAGTATTACAGTCAGCAGCGGAATAGATTTATATCTAACCCAAGGTGGCACCGAAAGTTTAACTTTAAAAGCAAGTTCCGATTTGTTAGAAAATGTTGTTGTTGAACAGAAAGGAAACAACCTAACTATAAAGATGAAAGAAGGTATTAACTGGGGGTCGATGTTTAAAAACCAAAGCATTAAAGCATACGTAAATTTTAAAGCACTGGCAGCTCTTACAGCTTCAGGCGGCAGCGATGTTTTCTCTCAGGGACAAATTAAAGCAGGCAAATTTGCGCTACGCTCGTCGGGAGGTTCTGATGTTAAGTTGAACCTTGTTTGTACTGATATTGAATTACAAACCAGCGGCGGTAGTGATGTTGCTTTAACAGGTAAGGCCGAAAATATGATTTTGCAAACCAGCGGCGGAAGCGATGTTGATGCCTACGACTTTATAGTTGAGTATGCAAAAGTTAGTGCCTCAGGCGGTTCTGATGCAAATATAAATGTTACCAAAGGCTTAGAAGCCGGTGCTTCGGGCGGCAGCGATGTGCACTATAAAGGCAATGCTTCTTTAAAGAAAACATCATCATCTAAAAGTGGCGATGTTACAAAAGTAAATTAGTTTTAGGTTTAATTAATTTTACAATCGCTGCTTTGGGGATACAAAGCAGCGATTTTTTTTTATAAAATCCTTAACCCTTCTTGTAAGGATAATAGATAAAATTGGCGCCCTCGGGTACAATTACAAAAACACACATAAAGTTTTCAGGCTTTTTATAAACCTTTAAAAACTGTTCTCTCTTTTCTTTATTAATAATCCCTTTTTCTACAAACTCTTCTAAAGTTGAAGCTTGGATGGTCCAATCGGTATTTAACTCTTCTTTATTTAAAATTATTTCGCCGAGCTTAACTTCGTGCTGATGGGCGATAAAAATAGGATAGGCCGAAATTCCTTCAACCATTATTTCGATCGCGACTTCTTTTATCGCATCAGAATAAAATTCCAAATCTTTTTCCAAACTCAATAGCGGGCTTTGTTGCTTTTTCGGTTCGCCGCTATCCTCGGGTGTTGCACTTAATAATTCTTCTCTATCCATATTCAATTCTAAATGATTTAATGAGCGAGTATTAGCTATTTGGCAAATACCCGACCATTTCCTCTTCTATCCTTTTAACTTTAACAAAACTACATTTTCTACATGCTGGGTATGCGGAAACATATCTACAGGTTTTATACGTACAACATCGTATTTTTCTTTTAGTAACTCTAAATCTCTCGCTTGTGTTGCAGCGTTACAACTTACATAAACAATTTTTTCTGCTTCCATTTCGAGCAGTCGTTGCACAACATCGGCATGCATACCTGCTCTCGGCGGATCGGTAATTACCACATCGGGTTTGCCATGATCTGCGATAAATTCGGCCGTTAAAATATCTTTCATGTCGCCAGCATAAAACACAGTATTTTCAATGCCGTTTAATTCAGAATTGAATTTAGCATCTTCGATTGCCGTTGGCACATATTCTACCCCAACAACCTGTTTTACATCTTTAGCAATAAAATTTGCAATGGTGCCCGCTCCCGTATATAAATCGTAAACCAATTCATCGCCTTTAAAACCTGCAAAGGCTCTTGTTATTTTATACAATTCAAAAGCTTGTTCTGAGTTTGTTTGATAAAAAGATTTAACTCCGATTTTAAAACGAATACCGTCCATTTCTTCGAAAATGTGATCGCTACCGGCAAATGTGTTTACCTCCTGATCAAAAATGGTATCGTTTTTTTTCTGATTTATAATGTATAGCAAAGATGTAATTTGAGGAAACTCAGATTTAAGGAAGCTCATCAAGCCATCAACTTCTTCCTCCTGAGGATATGCGAATACAACCGCCACCATAATTTCGCCGGTACTCGATGTTCTTATGATCAGGTTACGTAATGCGCCTTCATGGTTTCTTAAATCGTAAAATGAGATTTCCTTTTCCAAAGCATATTTACGAACAGCATTTCTTATTTGGTTCGACGGATCGTCCTGTAAATAACAATGTTCAATGTCCAAAATCTTATCGAAGCGCAGCGGCACATGAAATCCAAGGGCATTCATGTCGAACGCTTCATCGCGTTCCACATCGGCTTTTTCCAACCATCGTTTGTTCGAAAAAGTAAATTCGAGTTTGTTGCGGTAATATTTATTTTTAGCCGAGCCTAGAATCGGTTCCGTGAAAGAAGTATCTATTTTGCCAAGGCGTTGCAATGCCGCTTCAACGTTTTTTTGTTTAAACTTGAGCTGGGATTCATAGCCCATATGCTGCCATTTACAACCACCGCAAGTGCCAAAATGTTGACAAAAAGGATCGGTTCTTAACGCCGATTTCTCATGCAACTGCTCAATTATAGCCTCCGCGAAATTCTTTTTCTTTTTAGTCAGCCGAACATCCGCAACATCGCCCGGAACAGCTTTATCAACAAAAATCACCAATTCATCGGCTTTGCCAACGCCTTTTCCTTCTTCAGCAATATCAATTATATGTACGTTAGGAACTATTGTTACCGTACCGGGTTTTCTTCTACTCATTATGGTACAAAGATAGAAAAAAGAGGTTAAAGGTTGAAGGTAGAAAGGCGGATCGGAATAAATTCGGACACTAATAAAAAATTATGCAATAGTATTGCATCGAACTTAGAATTGTTCGGTAAGAAATGTTCGCTGACTAAAAATTATTTTCCAAAAAATTTAAACGCTGCGACCCAGAAGCCATCTGCCCAGTTAAATTTCAGGTCAAATTTTTCATCTACTTGTACAGAAAACTCTAATATTTCTTTGCTCATGATAAAAAACCCATCTATTTATACAATAATACAAATTTCAGACCAAAAACCCAAACGGTTCAAATTAAATTTATATTAAAATTACGTAAAGAATACGGACGATGATATTTAACTCCGCAAATAAAAAATCATGGTCCAATGAAAATCCAAAACAGATTAATAATCAATTAGTTATTGTTTTATGTGATATAAAATTGTAACTTAATATATCATTCATCAATAAAAAGGAGGTTCATCATGAACGTTATCCGTAAAATTGAACATTGGGGAGATGTTCATCAAACAAAGTGGCTTGATTTTTTACGAATTATTTTAGGCCTTGTAATTTTTGGCAAGGGCGTTTCGCTCATCAGTGACACCACAGTACTTCGAAATCTAATAACCGAAAATAACGCTTTCGGCTTTTCAGGGGTATTAATAAGCGTTGCGGTTCATATTGTTGCATTTGCGCATTTGGTTGGAGGAATTTTAATCACCCTTGGTTTAGTTACCCGTTTTGCCGTCGTAATCCAAATCCCGATTTTACTCTTCGCCGTGTTTTTCGTTAACATAACACGAGGCTTCTCCATGCTGAATTCTGAATTGTGGTTATCTCTTTTGGGATTATTTTTACTCATTTTATTCTGGGTTATTGGTTCAGGAACACTATCTGTAGATGAAGGCTTAAAAAACAAAAAAGGCAAGCGTTATGATTAAGGCAAAATCGCAACAATAAAAAGTATTCTTACTATCTTTCCGCTTTTATAGCTGATTAATGAAAACGAAGATATTATTAGGCCTGCTTTTAGCGGGATTTTCAAGTTACGCCCAAAATACAACAGAACAATACTTTAAGCTAACCAGAGCAGGTTTTAAACAAAACAACGCTTATGAAACTACCGCTTTTGTAGAAAAATACTTTCGTGTACCGGGAAATACAGGATTCAATGCAAGTATTCGCAATGTTGAAAGCATTTTGAAAAAAGCAGGCTTTGTTGAACAAAAACAAAATGAGTTTGAAGCCCCTCTAACCTATCGCATAGAAAAGCGGGCAATGAAAAATAAAACATGGGAGCCGGTTAATGCGAATATTGATATTATAGGTGAAACTCAACCTTTAATTTCATACAAAACCAACAGGAACATGATTCCGATAAATTGTGCTTCTACACCTGCTGGAGGTGTGACAGCAGAAGTTGTATATATCGAGAAAGTTGTACCTGCCGAGTTGGATAAAATGGATTTAAAGGGCAAAATTTTGTTTTCAGAAAACAATCCTTCAAGACTACTTGCAACAGCAATAAAGGCAGGAGCTTTCGGCGTTTTAGGTTACTCAATGCCGAAGTACACACAACCTGAAGTTCACCAAACCTCAATTCAGTTTGGCAGCATGAGGGCCAATAGCGAAGTATGGACACTACTTTTATCATACGCTGCCAAAGAAAAATTAAAAGCCGCTTGCGCCAAAGGACCGACTAAGTTAAAGGTTGATATTGAAACGAAAATCTATCAATCTGAAGAATTAACTGTTGTTGCTAATGTTAAGGGTAGCGAAAAAGAAGATGAACGATTTGTTTTTAGTGCACATGTGCAAGAACCGGGGGCAAACGATAATGCGAGTGGTGTAGGAACTTTAGCTGAAATGGCAAGGTTAACTGCAGAACTTTATCAGGCTAAAAAAATTAATCCAAAACGTACGCTAACATTTTTATGGGGTGACGAAATTGTATCAACCAGAAGATACATAACCGAAGATACGACCCGTGCCAAGGGAATTTTATGGGGAATGAGTTTGGATATGGTTGGTGAGGATACTAAAAAAACAGGTGGCTCATTTTTAATAGAAAAAATGCCTGACCCTTCGGCAATATGGACCCGCGGAACGGATAAGCATACAGAATGGGGTGCGGGCGATGTTAAGGAAAAAGACCTTTTCCCCCATTATTTTAATGATTTTATTTTCGATATATGTAAAGCTCAGGGTAAATTTGCCAACTGGACTGTTAATTACAATCCCTTTGAAGGCGGAAGCGACCATACACCTTTTCTTCAGGCTAAGATTCCGGGATTGTTGATGTGGCATTTCACAGATGTTTTTTACCATACCGATAATGATAGAATAGACAAGGTTTCTCCAACGGAAATGAAAAATGTTGGAATCAGTGCTTTAACGGCAGCCTATTCCCTAATTTCTGCTGATGAAAATATGGCTGCAGCGACTGTTGTTCAGGTAAAAAATGATGCCTTAGCTCGACTAAAAACAGAGTTTGATTTAAGCAAAAAGGCAATTGCTGAGGGAAAATCTGCCAATGATGAAAAACACATTATCGCAACCTGGAGCAAATGGTATATTGATGCATTGGCTACAATAAATAAAATGCCTGTGAAACCCGAAACAACCAGGATTGGATCATCAATTAAAGTTGCAACGCTAGAGGTGGAGAAACAAACTGATGCTTATTTAGCGGAATTGAAATAGCTAAATACTTCATATATGCCTAAAGCAATAGTTATCGGAGCGGGAATTGCAGGAATTGCCTCTGCAATCAGAATGGCCGTTAAAGGTTTTAATGTTGAGGTTTACGAGGCAAATGAACAAGCCGGTGGTAAGCTGTCGCAAATTGAGATGGATGGCTTTCGTTTTGATGCCGGACCAAGTTTATTTACCATGCCGCAATATGTAGATGAATTATTTATCCTTGCCAAAAAAAATCCTCAGGATTACTTTCAATATGATAAGCTTGAAGAAATTTGCAGGTATTTTTATGAAGACGGGCTTAGCTTAACGGCATATTCTGATGAGGATAAGTTTGCGGAGGAAGTTGCATCAAAAACAAATTCATCTGCGGGTGAGATTAAAAACTTTATAGAAAAAAGCGCAACGATTTACGATGTAACGCATAAAGTTTTTCTCGAAAGAACATTACACAAGGTGAAAAGTTATTTGCATTGGGATACCTTAAAATCAGTTTTTCGCTTTGGCAAAATTGATGCTTTCCGTTCTCAGCATGCAGCAAATAAAAGTTTTTTTCAGGACAAACGAATTGTACAACTCTTTGACCGTTATGCAACATACAACGGCTCAAATCCATATCAGGCGCCGGCAACTTTAAATGTAATACCTCATTTCGAATATCATTTCGGAGCATTTCTTCCTAAAAAAGGCATGTACGGAATTGTCGAATCTTTAGTGAAACTGGCTAAAGACTTAGGCGTTAAATTTCATTTCAACCAAAAGGTTGAAGCGATACTTTACAACCAGCAAAAAGTTACGGGAATAAAAATTAACGAAACAGTAATTCAATCTGATGTAGTGATTTCCAATTTGGATATCTGGTTCACTTATAAAAACTTACTTAAAGATTTGCCTGCGCCAGAAAAACTCCTGAACCAAGAGCGAAGCAGTTCGGCTTTAATTTTTTATTGGGGAATGAGCAACATTTATCCTCAACTGGGATTACACAATATACTATTTGCAGAAGATTATAAGGCAGAATTTGATGCAATCTGGAATGAAAAAACTGTATATACTGATCCAACCATTTACATCAACATAACTTCTAAACAGATCAAAACAGATGCGCCGGCGGGAAATGAAAATTGGTTTGTTATGATTAACGTTCCGGCAAATAATGGTCAGGATTGGGCGCAACTGATTGCCGATGCCAGACAAAACATTCTTAACAAACTTAACAGAGTCCTTAAAAAGGATCTATCAGCTGATATTCTTTACGAGCAGATTTTAGATCCGAGAAGCATAGAAAGCCGTACTGGCTCTTACCAAGGCTCGCTGTACGGAAACAGTTCTAACAATCAATTTGCTGCTTTTTTAAGACATCCTAACTTCAGCTCAAAAATTAAAAATCTATACTTTTGCGGTGGAAGTGTACATCCCGGCGGGGGAATTCCGTTAGCCTTATTATCTGCAAAAATAATAGATCAGGAATTAATGTGATCAGGCTGTTGTTTAATTAGTGAAACCCTTGCTTTCATTCAAAGCATGTTCTAATGTTTCTGCATCTAAGTCAAAGGCATTGATAATAATTTTCGATTTTCTGTAAAAAGGATTTCTTTCTTCAAGTTTAATCTTAATAAACTCGAGTAGTTGCTCATCATCCAAATCTTTAATCAGTGGTCTCTTCTGGCGGTTTTGCAGCCTTGAAACCAGTTGTGCAGGTTCCATTTCGAGGTAAACTGTTTCGCCATGAGCATTCATCCAATCCATATTATCGAAAAAGCATGGCAACCCGCCGCCCGTTGCGATAACACAATTTTCAGGATAGTCGTAAGTTTTAAGTGTTTCGCTCTCATAATCTCTAAAACCACTTTCTCCGAATTCTTCAAAAAATTCGGCAATTGTTTTGCCTGATTTGTTTACGATTTCTGCATCTAAATCTATTACCGGGCATTGCAATCTATGCGCCAATTGCTTAGCCTTTGTGCTTTTACCGCAGCCCATATAGCCTACCAAGAAAATTAACCTCTGCACCCTTAAATGGGAACTTGAATTGCTAACCCCTAAATCCCCTAAAGGGGACTTCGCCTTTCTATCGTACCCTGAATTTTCATCAACCATATAAAATGTTTAATTTTTTATTTCTTTTTTATGTTGTCGCTATTTCCATCTCGCCTGCAGTTCCCCCTGCAGGGGGTTGGGAGGCTAAGCCAATTTTATTCTTGGATCAACGTAAGCATAAAGAATATCGACCAGAATATTTATCACCACAAATATAAAGGCGATAAAAAGAATAGAGCCCATTACAACAGGGAAATCTGACATTTCGAGCGCAGTAACGGTTGTTCTCCCTAATCCGTTGTAGCCAAAAATATACTCAACAAAAAACGAACCCGCCAACAAAGAGGCAAACCAACCCGAGATGGCCGTAATTACCGGGTTCATTGCGTTTTTTAAAGCATGCTTATAAATTATTGCATTTCTGCCTAAGCCTTTTGCACGGGCTGTGCGAATATAATCCTGCGCCAAAACATCGAGCATGGCGCTCCGCGTTAATTGAACAATAATTGCTAACGGCCTTAATCCCAAAGTTATCATTGGCAACCATAAATTTCTTAAGGTTAATATTTCACCCTTAAAGGGATCGTAACTATATAAGCTGCCACTCATTCTAAGGCCTGTATAATTGCTTAGAACAAAACCGAAAAGCCAGGCAATGATGATTCCCGCAAAGAAAGAGGGTGCTGAGATACCGAGTATGGCGAAAGCATTGGCCGATTTATCAATCCATGTGTCTTTGTAAACCGCAGAAAGTACGCCTAAAAAAACACCTATTATTGTTGCAAAAATCATTGCGGTAAGCGCAAGTATAAATGTATTCGGAACGGTTTCGGAAAGTATTGCGGTTACATCTCTCTTCGTTTGGTAGGAACTTCGAAGGTAAGGCCATTTTAAAACAAGTGCCTTTTTATCAAGATTTATAAGTTTCGAAAAATGATATTTTTTTTGAGCAACACTATCATTGTCGACAATACTGAGGGGAGACAAATCGTTTAAATACAGCATAAACTGCATTGGCTTTGATCTGTCTAAACCAAACTCTTTTCTAACGGCTTCTAAGGATTGAACATCGGCTCTTTGTCCCATTGTCATCCTCGCAGGATCGCCCGGTAAAATGTTAAATAACACAAAAACAACAAGCACAACACCGGCCATAACTAATAGTCCGTACACGAGTTTCTTTACTATATAACTTAACATTATTTATTGAAATATTTACTGCTTAGCTCATCAAAATCGGGCACGTTGTGAAAATGCCATTTGTTTACAACCACTCCGTTTTTTAGAAGCAAAACACCGGGATTTGCCCTTACCATACTTTTTAGCGGAACCGCATCAGCATAAAAAACTTCAGAAAAAAGGTTGTTCGCCTTTATGAATCTGCTTGCATCTACAGCAGAATTTGAAGTAAGCAACACCGTTCGAATGTTAAATTGCTGGGTTGCATTCATGGCTAATGCATTTAAATCGCCGATCGCTTTAACATTCGCATCATTTAAGTTGTAAGCAACAAAAACTAAACTGTAGTATGGGTTTTCAATTAGCTCTTTGGTATAATCGGTACCCGAGGCATCGGTAATTATTAAATCTTTAATTTTAGGATCGAAACCCTTTCTAACCAGCGTTTTGGTCGGTTCACCAATAATTTCCCAATTGTTATCCTTCCAGATTTCCGTTTTCAGGTACTCCTTATCACTTAAATCTTTTTCTGCCTTTGTTGCCTTATTTTTAAGGTGGTACATAATTTTAAATTCATCGGGTTTTTCTCCCGGAGGGATAACCATTAATGAAGGAATATGGGCACCAACTTTGTACGGGAGGAAATCAATCACCGGCAAAAAGTTGTAGGTATATAAGCTAAATAAAAGAGAAATCAGCGTAACTGCTGCAGCGATTTTTCGCTGAAGCGGAGTCTTTACAAAAGCAGGTTGAATCAGATTTTTGTTCAGAAAAATATAAACGATTAGTACCAAAAGCAGCAAATCTTTACTAAATGATTGCCAAGGTGTTAGCGGGATAGCATCACCAAAACAACCGCAACTGGTTACAACCTTAAAAAATGCGGAGATGAAAGTAAGGAGCGTGAAAAAGATTATCAACAAGAGTAACCCGAATGAAACTTTTTTAGCCCAAAAACCAAGCAACAACAAAGCCCCCAGAACAATTTCAAGTGTACAAAGCAAAATAGCAATTCCCGTTGCAACCGGACTTAAAAAATTCATGTGAAAAACTTCAAAATACTCCTGAAGCTTGTAGCCAAAACCTA
>Ga0308164_10001086_pt1 | contig 34569 bp, 30 predicted proteins | sample PhyTR2_FD_201031 | JGI IMG/M metagenome (GOLD analysis project Ga0308164, IMG submission 201031) | Phyllosphere microbial communities from UC Gill Tract Community Farm, Albany, California, United States - DLSLT.R2 | ecosystem: Host-associated > Plants > Phyllosphere > Unclassified | place: USA... | reverse complement strand
GCAGCGCGAGGATGCGCAGGTCGACACGGTCGAGTGGATGCGTGGGGTCTTCGGAGCTCATGGGAGGTAAGAGTTTGGCGAGACGGGACGTGGCCGGAGTCACGGCTCGAACACTGGATGCTGTGTGTACATTCTGCCTCTGCCTCTGCCTCTGCCTCTGCCGGTGCCGGTGCCGGTGCCGGTCCATGGGCGTGGACTTGGGCTTGGGCTTGGCTTGGCTTGGCTTGGCTTGGCTTGGGCTTGGGCTTGGGCTTGGGCTTGGGCTTGGGCTTGGGCTTGGGCTTGGGCTTGGCTTTGGCGTATGTCGTCGGATCTATCTGCGCCAGCGCCTGTTCTTTCTTAATAGATGTGGCAACAGCGACACCAACACTAAAACCAGCGGCTGCGGCTGCGGCTTCGGCAGCGGAAACAGCAACGGCAACGGCAACGGAAACAGCAACGGCACCAGTAAACGCACCCGCACCCGCACCAGCAACGGCAGCAGCTACGGCAACGGCAACGGCAACAGCAACAGCAACAGCAACAGCAACAGCAACAGCCTTATGACGACGGCGACCGTGACGGCCATAGATATAGCGACAAGCGAAGTTTCAACGACGATCGCAAGAACGGCCACGGGCACGTTCGCAGCGCCGATTACAGCCACAGCGACGATTACACCCACCACGACGGTCACGGCTGGGGCGATGATCACAACCCCAGCAAGGATCAGAGGCACAGCGAGGGCCGCAACCGCAACCGCAACCGCAAACGCAAACGCAAACGCAAACGCAAACGCAACGACGACGACGACGACGACGACGGCCGCAGCCGCATAGCCACGCCGCAGCCGCAGCCGCAACCGCAACGCACGTTGCCACTCAGTCGACCGCGATCCCCAGCTCTCCCGATGCGGCACGCACGGCGACCTCGGCCTTCAACACGGACTCGACCAGTTCGACATGCGCGATGCGCTTCTCCGCGCCGGCCAGCAGCGCATCGATCAGCTCCAGGATGCTGCCGCGTCCGAGCTGGTAGGCGTCGCGCGCCATCCGTTCGAGTGCCGGCAGGGCGGCCAGGCTGTCGGCCTCGAAGCGTTCGGTCAGTCGGTGCAGGCGCTGGAACTGGTCGACCGAGCGGCCGAGTTCGGCCTCGGCCGCCAGGATCACCGCACGACGCCGCTGGCGGCTTTCGTCCGCCACCGCGCGCGCCCGAGCAATCGGGCCCTCGCGCCGGTCGAACAACGGAATCTCCACCGACACGCCGACCAGCGCATGACGCCCTTCGCCGTCGCGCAGGCGGCCGACGCCGATGCGAGGCGTGGGCCAGGCCTCGCGCCGTTCCACCGCCACCAGCGTGCGTGCCAGTTCCTCCGAGGCCAGCGCTGCCCGCACCGCGGGCAGCCGTGTCCGGGCACGATCCCAGCGGACCGCGAAATCGCCATTGCCGACCGCGGGTCGGAGGCTGCCGATGGCGCGCGGCCGCCAGCCCGTGGCTCCCACGGTGGCGGCCAGCTGTGCCGAGGCATCGGCCTCGGCAGTCGCGGCCTGGTCCAGGCGCATGCCCAGGTGCGCCGCCTCGACGCGGATGCGGGCCAGGTCGTAACGACTGCGGGCTCCGGCGGCGACCTGGCCTTCGACGATCACGGCCGCGGCGGCAAGGGCCTCGTTCGCCGCCTGCCAGCGCTGCGTGCGTTCCTGCGCGGCCAGCAGCGTCACGAAGGTCTCGGCGGCGCCACGCAGTGCGTCGGCGGCCAGTGCGTCGACGTTGGCGCGAGCCGAATCGATGCCTCGTTGCGCGCCTTCCATGCGCAGGCCACGCTGGCCGAACACCGGCAGTGCCTGCTCGATGGTCGTCTGCCGGTCACCGGCGCCACGGGCATGGGAAAGCGCCGGATTGGGGAGTGTCGAAGCCGTGCGCAGATCGGCGCGCGCCATGTCGACCAGCGAGCGGTCGGCCTGCAGGGCCGGACTCTCGCGTCGCACCAGCGTCAGGAATTCGGTCAGCGACAGGCCGGGCGGGCGGGCGGCATCGAAGTCGGCGCCGTCCCGACCCATCGAGTCCGTGGATCGGAAGACCTCGACCGCGTCCGATCCATGGGTCGACTCGCGTGGGCCGGCCGATCCATACGCCCCCTTCCCGCCAGCCCCCTCGGATGCGCCGCCCATCCGCGGCCTGGCCGCATCGGTTGCCAGTATCTGCATCGAACCCGGTGGCGCGAGCGCCGCGGGCAGCCGGTCCTGCGCGTTCGCAGGTCCCGCTGGGAGTCCGAGCATCCACGCCAGTGCGAGTGCCGAAGCCATTGCGAGCGCCGGCGCCCGGCCGGCCGCACCATCCGACGTCGTCTCCAGCCGCGCCAGCCGCGCCGGTCGATCCAAACGATCGGACCCACCCGACCGCACCGCATTCACCGACCGGGCCACCCTCGTCATCCTCATCGGCCGCTCCCACTCCCACCACTTCCCATCCATCGCGCGCACCCGCTGCGCCGCGCGCCACATCCCGTTCTGCTCCTCATTCATCCCCGGCCTCGCCATTCTTCAAGGTGCGCGGTCCGAACCACGCATAGAGCACCGGCAGCAGCACCAGCGCCACCAACGGCAACACCGCCATGCCGCCCACGATCACCGATGCGAAGGGACGCTGGGTCTCGCTGCCGACGCCGGTCGACAACGCCATCGGCAGCAATCCGAGCAGGGCCAGCAGGGTCACCAGCAGCACCGAGTGCATGCGCTCGGCCGTGCCTTCGATCAACGCCCGCATCAGGGGCATGCCCTCGCGGCGCAGGGCCTCGACCGCGCTGACCACCAGCAGTCCGACCAGCGCGACCTGGCCGAGCAGGGCGATGAAGCCGATCGCCGCGCTGATCGACAGGTCGATGCCGGTGACGTGCAGCGCCGCGATGCCGCCCACCATGGCGAACGGCGCGGTCGCCAGGATCACGCCGGCGCTGCGTGCCTGCCCCAGTGCCGCGAACAGCAGCGCGAAGACCACCGCCAGCGACAGCGGGATGACGACCTGCAGCCGGGCCGCCGCGCGGCGCTGGTTCTCCCACTCGCCGCCCCACACGGCCCGGTAGCCCTCCGGCAGGGTCGCGGCCTGCTCGAAGGCGGCCAGCGCATCGCCGACCACCGAGCCGATGTCGCGTCCCTCGACGTTGAACTTGAGGGCCATGTAGCGGGCGTTGCCTTCGCGGAAGATCGAGGCGTTGCCGATCTTCACGCCGATGCGCGCCAGCGCGTGCAGCGGCACCGCCCGGCCATCGGGGGCCGAGACCGCGATCTCGCGGATGCGTGCCTCGTCCATGCGGTCGACATAGGGCAGGCGCACCCGCACCGGCACGCCGTGCTCGCCCTCCCAGAGCGTGGTCACCACCCGGCCCGCCAGGGCCACCTCGACGGCGGTGTCGGCCACTTCCATGGAGATGCCGTGGCGCGCCAGGGCGGGGCGGTCGAATTCGATGTGCAGCTGCGGCGCCGGGGCGTCGCGGTAGAGGTCGAGGTCGACCACGCCCTCGATCGGGCGCAATGCCGTCTTGGTGCGCTCCAGCAGGCCGCGCATGACGCCGATGTCGGGACCGAACAGCTTGAGCACCACGTGGCCGCGCGCGCCGGACGTCGATTCCTCGACGCTGTCGCGGATCGGTTGCGCGAAGTTGAAGGCGACGCCGGGAATCTCGCCCAGCGAGGCGCGCATGTCCGCCACCAGCGCTGGCTTGGTCAGGCCGGCGCGCCACTGACCCTGGGGCCTCAGCCGCACCAGGGCCTTGGCCATGTTGATGGTCTCGTTGTCGGTGCCCGATTCGGGCCGGCCCTGCTCGGTCGTGACCGAGACCACCTCGGGAAACGTGTTGAGGCGCCGCCGCAGCTCGCGCAGGATCTCCTGGCCCTTCTCCAGCGACACCGAGGGCGCCATCTGCACCAGCACGTAGGCGTCGCCCTCGTCGAGCTCGGGCAGGAACTCGGTGCCCAGCCAGGTCGCGGAGACGCCGGCGAGCCCCAGCGCGCCGAGCGCCGCCACCAGCACCGCGCCGCGCGAGCGGGCCCGGCCCAGCAGCTGCTCGAGCCACGCGTGATAGGCGTGGTGCATGCGCCGGAACACCGGCGCCTCGGGTTGCGTCACATGATGGGGACGCAGCAGCAGCGCGCACAGTGCCGGCACCAGCGCCAGGGCGAACACCAGGGCGCCCAGCAGCGCGAAGCTGTAGGTCAGTGCCAGCGGTCGGAAGATCCGGCCCTCCACGCTCTCCAGCGAGAACACCGGGATCAGCGCCGCGATGACGATGGCCATGGCGAACAGCGTCGGCCGCGCCACCGCCACGGCCGAGTCGACGATGATGGCGCGCAGCGCCGCCTGCGTGGCCGGCTGGCGCAGCCGGGCGTTGCGGATGATGTTCTCGGTCAGCACCACGGCGCCGTCGACCATGATGCCGAAATCGATCGCGCCCATCGAGATCAGGTTGGCCGGCATGCCCAGCAGGTACAGGCCGATGAAGGCCACCAGCAGCGACAGCGGGATCACCGTGGCGACGATCAGCGAACCCCGGATGCTGCGCAGGAACAGCCACAGCACCGCCACGATGAGCACGGCGCCGAACAGCAGGTTGTGCTGCACCGTGGCCAGGGTGTGGCCGACGAGCTCGGAACGGTCGTAGGCCGGCTCCATGCGCATGCCCGCCGGCAGCAGTCCGCCATTGAGCTGCGCGACCTGGCGATGCACCTCGTCGAGCACGCGCGAGGGGTTCTCGCCGCGCTTGAGCAGCACGATGCCCTGGACCACGTCGTCGTGGCCGTCCATGCCCACCGAACCCTGGCGCGGGGTGTACGACTGCATGACGCGGGCGACGTCGCCCACGGTCACGGGGTTGTGGCCGCTGGCCTTGAGCACCACCGCCTCGATGTCGTCGCTGGAGGTCAGCAGGCCGATGCCGCGGATGATGAGCGACTGCTCGCCGCGCCGCAGCAGCCCGCCGCCGACGTTCTTGTTGGACTGCGACAGCGCCTGGGTGACGTCGTCCATCGTCAGGCCCAGACCGGCGACCTTGCCGGGATTGACCTCGACATGGAACTCCTTGACGAAGCCGCCGACGCTGATGATGTCGGCCACGCCCTGGATCTGCTTGAGCACGCGGGCGATGTTCCATTCCTGCTCGGTGCGCAGCTGGGCCAGCGTGTGGCGGTCGCTGTTGAGCCGGTAGTAGTAGATCTTGCCCAGCGGCGTGTAGTCGGGCGCCATCTCCGGCACCACGTCGTCGGGCAGGTCGGCCTGGGGCAGCCGCTGGGTGACCTCCGAGCGGGCACGGAAGCTGTCGGTGCCATCGGCGAACACCATCGACACCACCGCCAGGCCGAAGTAGCTCTCGGAGCGCAGGGCCTGCAGGCCCGGGGTGCCGTTGAGCACCCGCTCGAGCGGCAGCGTTATCTGCCGCTCGACCTCCTCGGGCGCCAGGCCGGGTGCCTGGGCGATGATGCCGACCTGCACGTTGGTGACGTCCGGGTAGGCCTCGATGGCGGTGTTCAGATAGGCGAACACGCCATAGGCGGCGACCGCCGCGGTGGCGGCGAGCGCCACCAGGCGGCGATAGACGACGAAGGCGATGAGTGAACGCAGCATGCCGGGGCGCGCCATCACAGCAGCTGGCTGGCCGCGCTGTCGAGCAGCAGCCCGCCGCGCACCACGATGCGGTCGCCGACCGCCAGGCCGCCCAGCACCGGGATGAAGCCCCGCATCGGCTGGCCGAGCTGCACGTCGCGCGCGTGGAACACGGTCTCCCCATGCTGCACGTAGACGATCGAGCGGCGTTCGTCCTTGATCAGCACGGCCGACAGCGGGATCACCAGTCCGGTCGGCGCCGCCGCCTCCAGGCCGACCTTGGCCAGCATGCCCGGACGCATCGTCGGCGGCGCGTCGTCGAGCGTGACATACACCGGCGCGCGCCGCGTCTCCTCGTCGAGCGCGGTGCCGATGCGCTGGATGCGGCCACGGATCGGCTGCGCCAGCGAGGAGGTCTCGACGCGCGCCTCGGCGCCCTCGCGCAGGCCGGCCAGGTCGCTCTCGAAGACCTCGGCCACGACCCACACCGCCGCCGGATCGCCGATCAGGAACAACGGCTCGCCGCCACCGTCGACCGCCGCGCCGACGGTCGCCCGGCGCGCCGCGACGACGCCGGCGCGCGGCGCGCGCAGCACGATGCGGTCGCCCGCCCCGCCGCCCAGCAGGCCGACGGTGCCGCGCGCGCGGGCCAGCTCCTGGGTCGCCTCGCGCAGCCGCGCCTCGGCGGCGGCGCGTTCCATCTCGATGCCGATGCCACGCTCGACCATCAGCCGCTGGCGCTGCGCCTCGCCCACGGCCAGGCCGCGCGCGACCTCGGCATTGCCGGCCTCGGCGCGCTGGCGCAGCGCGTCCGGGCTGGCCAGCGTCGCCAGCGGCTGGCCGGCGCTCACGCGGTCGCCGATGTTGGCGTGCACCTGGACGATGCGCCCGGCCGCCGGCGCGCCGACCGCGCCGACCCGGTCGTTGCGGAAGGCGATCCGCGCCGGTGCCCAGACGGTCTGGGTGTCGCGCTGCTCGGCGACGGTCTCGATCTGCAGCATCCGCAGCGAGGCGGCCGGCAGGCGCAGCTCGCCGGGTGCCGACGGGCCCGCCACGGGCACCGGGACGGGTGGCGGCGCGGCGGACCCGCCGCAGGCGGCGAGCAGCATCGCCGCGATGACGGCGAGGAGGGGGGACAGGGCGGAAAAGGGACGGACGGACACGCGGGCGGCTCCTGCGACGAGGGAGCCGCGAATGCTAGGGACGCCCGGCGCCGCCGTGCATTACGGCCGCATTACCGTTTGGCAAGGTGGCGCGCGCCGCGCCTCAGGCGCGCACCGCCGGCAGGCCCAGCGTGACGCGCAGCCCCGGCGCGGCATCCTCGAAGGCCAGGGTGCCGCCATGCAGTCCGGCCACGGCGCCGACGTTCGCCAGCCCGAGTCCGAAGCCCGGCAGCGGTCCGCGATGGGCGCGGAAGAAGCGCGTGCCCAGCCGCGCCAGCCCGGCCGGCGGCACGCCGGGGCCGTCGTCGGCGACTTCCAGGAGGACGCGGTCGTTCACGGACGTCACGCGCACCGTCACCGTCACGCCATCGCCGCCGTACTTCAGCGCGTTATCGATCAGGTTGGCCAGCGCCCCGGCCAGCAGGTCGCGGTCGCCCGCCACCTCCGCGCCGGGCCCGGCGACCCGCATCAGGCGCGCGCCCTGCTCCTCGGCCACCGGCTCGTAGAACTCGATCATCTCGGCGGCCAGCGCGTCGAGCGCGACCGGACCGAAACGCTGCCGCCGGGTTCCGGACTCGATCTCCGCGATGCTCAGCAGCTTGTCGAACACGCGGCTGAGGTCCTCGATCTCGCGGCCGGCCAGCCGCAATGCCTCGGTCCGGTCGGTCTCCGGCTGCGTCTCGGCCGCGCGCAGGCCCAGCAGGATGCGCGTCAGCGGCGTGCGCAGGTTGTGGGCGATGGTGTTGGAGACATGGCGCACGCCATCCATCAGCTGCTCCAGCCGGTCGAGCATGCCGTTGATCTCGCGGTGCAGCCGCGCGAACTCGTCCTCCTGCGACGAGACCGGGATGCGCCGGCTCAGATCGCCGGCCTCGATGCCGACGATGGTCCGGCGGATCGCGCCGATGCGCTGATCCAGCGCGTGGCGGAAGGCGAAGGCCCCGCCCACGGTCATCAGCAGCGCGATCGCGGCGCCCCAGCCGATGGCGCGCCGGATCAGGCGCTCGATCTCACGCTGGTGCTGCAGGTCGCTGCCCACCACCAGTCGGCTGCCGTCGCTCAGGTCCCAGGCGCGCAGGCGGGCCTCGCCCGGGCGGCCGTCGGCGCGCGTCCAGCGCTGCTCGACCACCTGCCGGGCCGCCGCCGGTGGCACCGGCAGCGCTCCGGCGTTGCCCGCGCGCGGCGCGCCGCGTGGATCCAGCAGCAGGTAGATCTCGGTCTCGGCATCGGTGCCATCGCGCAACATGGTCTCGATGTCGAGCGCCAGCTGGTCGACGCCCTCTCGCTGCGCGGTCGACAGCAGCCGCTGCGCCGTGAGCTGGATGTGCTGGTCGATGCGGTTGACCAGCACGCCCACGGTCTGGACGTGGAACAGGGTCAGGATGACCGCCATGGTCGCCATCACCAGCGCGCCGTAGTTCAGCGCCAGGCGGAAGGCCACCGACCCCCACAGGCGGCGCAATGCCGCCATCAGCGTCCGAGGTCCGGTGGCTCGGCGGCGAGCGCGTAGCCGGCGCCCCGCACCGTGTGGATCAGCGGCGCGGCATGCCCGCGATCGACCTTGTTGCGCAGGCGGCTGATGTGGACGTCGATGACATTGGTCTGCGGGTCGAAGCGCAGGTCCCAGACGGCTTCGAGCAGCATGGTGCGGGTCACGACCTGGCCGGCGTGGGCCATCAGGTAGGCCAACAGGCGGAACTCGCGCGGCTGCAGCTGCAGGGGCACGCCGGCGCGCTCGGCGCTGCGCGACAGCAGGTTCAGGCGCAGATCGGCCAGGGCCAGTTCCGGTGTGACCTCGCCCGGCTGCGCGCGCCGCACCAGGGCCGCGATGCGGGCCGCCAGTTCGGAGAAGCCGAAGGGCTTGGTGAGGTAGTCGTCGCAGCCCGCCTGCAGACCCCGGACGCGCTCATCGATCGCCGAGAGGGCGCTCAGCACCAGGATGGGGGTCTGCTTGCCCAGGCCGCGCAGGGTGGAGACGATCGACAGGCCGTCGACGTCGTCGGGCAGCATGCGGTCCAGCACCACCACGTCCCAGTGCTCGGCCATGGCGCGCGACAGGCCCTCGATGCCGTCGCCGGCCACCGAGACGACATAGCCGAGTTCCCTCAGGCCATCGGCGATGTAGCGGGCATTGCGGGCATCGTCCTCGACGATCAGGCAGCGATGCATCGGCGCGGGTGTTCGATGCCTCGCTTCGGAACCCGCGCGACCGCTGCCGGTGCTCAGTGCCGCTCGGCCAGGGGCACGGCGAGATCGCGGGTCTGGAACGCGACGTCGAACAGCTTGGCCTTGCCGGCGTAGTAGCGCTCCAGGCGCCACTCCTTGAGGATCGAGATCGCCAGCTGGAACGAATCGATGTCGAGCGCGTAGAGGCTGGACATGTCGAAATCGCTCTCCGACTCCAGGGCCAGCACCAGCCTGGACAAGGTCTTCGCGGTGGGCGTGGCAGGATCCTGCGTGATCAGGCGACGGGCGGATTTGATCGCGTTCATGGGTGTTGATCTCTCTTCAAGGACGTATCGACGGTCGGAAAAATTAACCTCAAAAACCTACAAGAAGCTATCAGACATAAGCTATTTGTAGTATTTTCGACCCAGTATAAACCCGACCTTCCATGAGGGGATCCAGCCGCCAGTCTGGCGTCCCTCAAACCTTCGGCTTGTAGGCGACGACGTCGATCTCGACCTTGGCATCGACCATCAGGCGGGCCTCGGTGGTGGAGCGGGCCGGCTTGCCCGCACCGAAGTAGCCCATGTAGACCCGGTTGAAGGCACCGAAGTCGCGCGCATCCTGCAGCCAGACGGTGGTCTTGCAGACATCGTCGAAGGTCGCATCGGCCAGGGCCAGCACGGCCTTGAGGTTCTCCATCACCTGCCGGGTCTGGACCTCGATGCCGCCGGCGACGATCTCGCCCTCGGCATTCGCCGGCACCTGGCCCGACACATAGATGAAGTCGCCGGCACGCACGGCCGGAGAGAAGGGGCGCACCTGGCGGTCCGAGGCGTTGGGGGGCAATCCGAGGTATTCGAGGGGCATGGCGGGTCCTGGTGATGGAGAAGGGGAAGAGGGAAAAAGGCAGACGGAGGGAGGTGGCACCGCAACGGAGCGGGGTGATCGATGATCGCGGTCTGAGGGCGTTTTTGAAAGTAGTTTTCACGAAAATCCTGAAACCTAGGGTTTACGCGCGAGACTTGGCACGTTACATGCGTGATCTTCGGTCCCAGAGAAAATTAATTTCAGCATTCACTTCCGATGAAAGCCTTCCCGATGAACCGCAATCTCGTTTCCCGCCTGGGTTCCGCGTCCCGGCGCCGACTGTTGGGCAGCGTCGCCCTGGCCGCGGCGGGCCTCGTCGCCCTGCCGGTGGCGGCGCAGGCGCCACGCGGCTTCGCCACGCTGGCGATGGTGGCAGAACCGCAGACGCTCGACCCGATGGCATCGAGCGCCGACCTGGTCGGAACCATCATGCAGCACGTCTTCGAGCCGCTCTACACCTTCGATGCCCAGTGGAACGTGGTGCCGATGCTCGCCGAGTCGATGCCCCGGATCAGCAACGGCGGCAGGACCTACGAGATCGCGCTGCGCAAGGGCGTCATGCTGCACAGCGGCCGCGAGCTCACGGCGGACGACGTCGTCGCCAGCCTGCAGCGCTGGATCGAGCAGTCCTCGCGCGGCAAGGCGGTCGGCAAGGTCGTCGACAGCCTGAAGGCCAAGGGCCCGCTGGCCGTCGAGATCGTGCTGAAGGAGCCCTATGCGCCACTCGCGGCCCAGCTCGCCCTGCCCAGCGGCATGGCCGCGATCATGGCCAAGGAGTCGATCGCCGCGCCGCTGAAGGACTTCGTCGGCACCGGCCCCTATCGCTTCAAGGAGCGCAAGCCCGACCAGTACGTGCTGCTCGGTCGTTTCGACAGGTACAGCGCCCGCAAGGAGCCGGCCAATGGCTATGGCGGCCGGCGCGAGGCCGCCATCGAGGAACTGCGCTTCGTGCCGGTGCCCAACGCCAACACGCGCGTCGAGGGCGCGCTGGCCGGCCAGTACGACTTCGCCGACCTGCTGCCGGTCGAGTCGCTCGGGCGGCTGGAGAAGGCCGGCGGCAAGACGCTGCCGATCATGACGCCGGCCTTCGGTTTTCCCTACCTGGTGCTCAACACCAGGGAAGGCGTGGCCGCGAGCCTGCCGATCCGCCAGGCCATCCAGACCGCGCTGGGCGAGGGCGAGATGCTGGCGGCGGGCTTCGGCGACACGCGCTTCTTCGTCGCCGAGGGCAACCACTTCCCCAAGGGCTCGCCCTTCTACGCCACCGCCGGCACCGACCAGTACAACCAGCGCAACGCCCCCAAGGCCAAGGAGGCCGCGGCCAAGGCCGGCTACAAGGGCGAGCCGATCCGCGTCCTGACCAGCCGCCAGTACGACTTCCACTACAACATGGCGCTGTTGATGGCCGAGCAGCTCAAGCGCGCCGGCTTCAAGGTCGAGCTCAACGTGGTCGACTGGGCGACGCTGGTGCAGCGCCGCAACGACTCGAAGCTGTGGGACATCTACGTGACGCACTCCGGGCAGTTCCCCGAGCCGATGCTGTCGCCGCCGCAACTCGGCGATGGCGCCCCGGGCTGGTGGGACTCGCCGGCCAAGAAGGCCGCGCTGCAGGCCTTCAACGTCGAGACCGATCCGGCCCGGCGCGGCGCGCTGTGGGGCCGCGTCCAGCAGGTGGTCTACGACGAGGTGCCCTATGTCAACGTCGGCAAGTTCAGCGGCCTGTCGGCCCGGAGTCCGGCGCTGGACAACTACCGCCCCGCGACCTGGCCGTTCTTCTGGAACGCGCGCATCAAGTAGGCGCGGACGCACCTCCCCATGCTGCGCTTCCTCGCCTCCCGCCTGGCCGGCATGCTGGTCGTGCTCGCCATCGTGGCGGTGCTGGTCTTCGTGCTGACCCGCGCCGCCTCGGGCGATCCCATCGCCGTCCTGCTGGGCGACCAGGCGACGGCCGCCGACATCGCCCGCGTGCGGGTCGAGTACGGCCTGGACAAGCCCCTGCCGGTGCAGTTCGGCTACTGGCTGCGCGAGGTGCTCCAGGGCAACCTCGGGCAGTCGATCTTCCTGCAGCGCCCGGTCACTCAGGCGCTGTGGGAGCGGGCCGAGCCGACCACGCTGCTGTCGCTGATGGCGGTGGCCATCGCGGCGTTGATCGGCCTGCCATGCGGCATCGCCTCGGCGGTGTTCCGCGGGCGCTGGATCGACTCGCTGTTCACCGGGCTGGCGATGCTGGGCGCCAGCGTGCCGAGCTTCTGGCTCGGCCTGGTGCTGATCCAGATCTTCGCCGTCTCCCTGGGCTGGTTCCCGGTCTCGGGCTATGGCGCGCCGGACGCGCCGCTGGCCGAGCGCCTGCATGCGCTGATGCTGCCGGCGGCGGTGCTGGGGCTGCTCAACTCGGCGCTGATCATCCGCTTCACGCGCGCCTCGATGCTCGACGTGCTGGGCGAGGACTATGTGCGCACCGCGCGCTCCAAGGGCCTGGGCGAGGGCCGGGTGGTGCTCAAGCACGCCTTGCGCAACGCGCTGGTGCCGATCGTCACGGTGCTGGGCCTGACGGCGGCGCTGATGATCGGCGGCGCGGTGGTCACCGAGACGGTGTTCGGCCTGCCGGGCGTCGGCAGCCTGGTCGTCAACGCCGTGCTGCGGCGCGACTATCCGGTGATCCAGGGCGCGCTGCTGGTGATCGCCGCGATCTACGTGCTCATCAATTTCGCCATCGACCTGCTCTACGCGGTGGTCGATCCGCGCGTCAAGGTCTGAAGGATCCGCCACACCATGACCCTCCGGATGCCCCGACTCCCCCTGGCGCTGCGCCGGCTGCTGCGCGACCGCATCGTCGCGGTGGCGCTGCTGGTGCTGCTGGCCGTGGCGCTGCTGGCCATCGGCGCGCCGCTGTTCGCCTCGGCCGATCCCAACGACACGGCGGTGCTCGAGCGCCTGCGGCCGCCGAGCGCCGAGCACCTGCTGGGCACCGACGAGCTCGGCCGCGACCTCTACGCGCGCATCGTCCACGGCGCGCGCTACTCGCTCGCCATCGCGGCGCTGACGGCGCTCGGCGCGGTGCTCTTTGGCACCCTGCTGGGGCTGGTGGCGGGCTTCTTCCGCCGGCTGGACGCGCCGATCATGCGGGTGGTGGACGCCATGATGGCCTTCCCCGACATCCTGCTGGCGATCGCGCTGGTGGCGATCCTGGGCGCCTCGCTGGGCAACGTGGTGCTGGCGCTGGTGCTGGTCTACACGCCGCGTGTGGCGCGGGTGGTGCGGGCCTCGACCCTGGTGCTGCGCGAGCTGCTGTTCATCGAGGCGGTGCGCGCGCTGGGCGTGCGCACCTCGCGCATCCTGTGGCGCCACGTGCTGCCCAACCTGATGTCGCCGATCCTGGTGCAGGTGTCCTTCATCTTCGCCTATGCGATCCTGGCCGAGGCCGGCCTGTCGTTCCTGGGCGTCGGCGTGCCGCCGGAGATCCCGACCTGGGGCACCATGGTCGCGGGCAGCCAGCAATATGCCGACCGCGCCTTCTGGGTCGTGCTGTTCCCCGGCGTCGCCATCATCCTCACGGCGCTGTCGCTGCAGCTGGTGGGCGATGGCGTGCGCGACCTGCTCGATCCCAAACTCAAGAAAGCGGTCTGACCCATGAACGACCCTGAGGGCGACAGCACCGTGCCGCGCCTGTCGGTGCGCCACCTGAGCACCAGCTTCCCGACCGAGGCCGGGCTGATCCGCTCGGTCGGGGACGTCAGCTTCTCGATCCTGCCGGGCCGCACGACGGCGCTGGTGGGCGAGTCGGGCTCGGGCAAGTCCGTCACCAGCCTGACGCTGATGGGCCTGCTGCCGAAGACCGCCCATGCGCGGGTCAGCGGCGAGACGGCGTTCGTCCGCCGCGATGGCCGCGTGGTGGACCTGCTGACCCTGCCCGCCGGCGATCTGCGCCGGCTGCGCGGCAACGAGCTGGCGATGATCTTCCAGGAGCCCATGACCAGCCTGAACCCGGTGTTCCGCATCGGCGAGCAGATCGCCGAGAGCGTGCGGCTGCACAAGGGCCTCGACCGCCGCGCCGCCATGGCGCACGCGCTGCGCATGCTCGACCTGGTCGAGATCCCGGCGGCGGCGCAGCGGCTGGACGAATATCCGCACCAGCTCTCCGGCGGCATGCGCCAGCGCGTGATGATCGCGCTGGCCATGGCCTGCGACCCGGCGCTGCTGATCGCCGACGAGCCGACCACCGCGCTGGACGTGACCATCCAGGCGCAGATCCTGCGGCTGCTGCGGCGCCTGCAGGCCGAGACCGGCATGAGCATCCTGTTCATCACGCACAACCTGGGCGTGGTGGCGCACCACGCCGACGACGTGGTGGTGATGTATGCCGGCCGCGTGGTCGAGCACGCGCCGGTGCGGCCACTGTTCGCGCAGCCGCGCCACCCCTACACGCGCGGCCTGCTGGCCTGCCTGCCGGGCCATGCCGATCGCCCGGGCACCGCCGGGGCCGGGGCCGGCGACGGCCCGCGCGCGCGGCGTCGCCTGTTCGCCATCCCCGGCCAGGTGTCGAGTCCGCTGGCGCCGCCGCCGGGCTGCGCCTTCGAGCCGCGCTGCGACCAGGCCATCCCGGCCTGCCGCGCGGCGATGCCGCCCCTGATCGAGACCGAGGCCGACCGGCAGGCGCGCTGCATCCGCGTGCCCGGCATCGCCGTCGCCGCCGGGGAGGTCGCATGAATGTCATCGACGGCGGCCTCGGAGCCGCCACCGCCACCGCCGTCGCTGCGGACCAGGAGGCGCCGCTCATCGAGGTCCGGCACCTGAAGAAGTACTTCGGTTCCGGCGCGCGCCCGGTGCGCGCGGTGGACGACGTGTCCTTCGAGATCCGTCGCGGCGAGACCCTGGGCCTGGTGGGCGAATCGGGCTCCGGCAAGAGCACCATCGGCCGCACGGTGCTGCGCCTGCTGGAGCGCACCGCCGGCGAGGTGCGCTATCGCGGCGAGGACATCGCCGGCTTCTCCGGCGAGCGCATGCGCAGGCTGCGCAGCCGGCTGCAGATCATCTTCCAGGACCCCTATGCGAGCCTGAATCCGAAGATGCGCATCGGCGCCATCCTGGCCGAGGCGCTGTCCACCCACGGCCTGCACCAGGGCCGCACGGCGCGCGAGCGGCGCATCGCCGAACTGCTGGAGACCGTCGGCCTGCGGCCCGAGCACGCCAGCCGCTTCCCGCACGAGTTCTCCGGCGGGCAACGCCAGCGCATCGGCATCGCGCGCGCGCTGGCGGTGGAGCCCGAATTCATCGTCGCCGACGAGCCGCTGTCGGCGCTGGACGTGTCGATCCAGGCCCAGGTCATCAACCTGCTGGGCGACCTGCGCGAGCGGCTGTCGCTGACCATGCTGTTCATCTCGCACGATCTCGATGTCGTCGAGTACCTGTGCGACCGCGTGGTGGTGCTCTACCTGGGCAAGGTGATGGAGGTGGCGCCGACGGCGGCATTGTTCGCGCGGCCGGCCCATCCCTACACTCGCGCGCTGCTGGCCGCGAGCCCCAAGCCCGATCCGCTGCTGCCGAGCGAGCCGGTGGTGCTGGGCGACGACATCCCGAGTCCGGTCGCGCCGCCATCGGGCTGCGTCTTCCGCACCCGCTGCCCGCATGCCATCGACGCCTGCGCCCTGACCGTGCCGCCGCTGGAGGAAGTGGCGCCCGGCCGGTTCGCCGCCTGCATCCGCCATCACGAGCTCGCCGCCCCGCCCGCCTGACATCCAACCGCCCGCCGCACCATGACGACCCGAGACGACGATCCCTCCCTCACCGCCGCCACCGCCGACGCCCACACCATTGCCAACGCCGCGCCCGGCCCGACCGATCCGCTCGACCCGCTGCTGCATGGCGGCTTCAAGGGCTATCCGCTGGCGGCGCCGCCGGTGCGCCGCAGCGCCATCGGCATGCTGGGCTGGAACGTGCTGGCCGGCGACCTGCCGCTGCCGCTGGCCCTGCTCAGGCGCGAGGCGCTGGAGCACAACCTGGCCTGGCTGCAGGCGCGCGTCGACGCCTGGGGCATCGACCTGGCGCCGCATGGCAAGACCACCATGTCGCCGCAACTGTTCCGCCGCCAGCTCGATGGCGGCGCCTGGGGCCTGACCTTCGCGACCGTCGCCCAGCTGGCCGTCGGTGTCGCCAGCGGCGCGCGGCGCGCGCTGATCGCCAACCAGGTGGTGAGCGAGCCGGACCTGGCCGGCATCCAGCACCTGCTGGCCGCGCAGCCGGACCTGCGCGTCGTGTTCCTGGTCGATTCGATCGCGCAGCTGGAACTGATCGAGGACTGGGCGCGCCGCCACCGCCCGGCGCGACCCTTCGAGGCCATGGTCGAGATCGGCGTCGAGGGCGCGCGCACCGGCTGCCGCACGCACGCGCAGGCCATCGAACTGGCCGGGCGGCTGCGCGCCAGCGCGGCGCTGCGACTGGTGGGCATCGAGTGCTACGAGGGGCAGGGCGCCACCGGAGAGAGCGCCGCCGATGCCGCCTACACCGATGCCCTGATGGACCGCGTCGAGGCGGTGGCCCGCCATGGCGTGGCGCACGACCTGTTCGAGGGCGACGAGGTGCTGGTCTCGGCCGGCGGCTCGGCGCTCTACGACCTGGTGGCGCGGCGGCTGCGGCCCGCGCTCGGGCGGCCGGTGCGCGGCCTGTTGCGCTCGGGCTGCTATGTCACCCACGACCACGGCACCTACCAGCGCCTGCAGGTGTCGATCGACGCGCGCCTGCGTTGCGCCGCCGGCGAGAGCCTGCGCCCGGCCATGGAGGTCTGGGCCACGGTGCAGTCGTGCCCCGAGCCCCGGCTGGCGATCGTCGCCATGGGCAAGCGCGACATTTCCTTCGACCTCTCGATGCCGGTGCCGATCGCGCGGGCGGCGCGCGGCGCGCTCGAACCCTCGGCGGTGCCGGCGAGCTGGCGCATCGACGCGCTCAACGACCAGCATGCCTACCTGCGCTGGGGCGAGGCCGACGACGCGCTGGCGCCGGTGGTGGGCGAGCGCGTCGGCTTCGGCATCTCGCATCCCTGCACCACCTTCGACAAGTGGCACTGGATGCCGGTGGTCGAGGACGACTATCGCGTCGGCGACGCCGTGTCGATGCATTTCTGAGGGCGCCGCCGCGCGACCAGCCCATGAACATCCCCTCGCTGCTGCAGAAGGTCCACGCCATCCGCGCCGACGCCCCGGCCGCCCGGCGCGCCATCCTGGACCTGATCCTGGAGGACCCCGACCGCGTGCTCCAGGAGAGCTTCGAGCTGCTGGCCCAGCGCTCGCGCAGCTCGGTGCCCACCATCATGCGGACCTGCCGCGACCTCGGCTTCGCCGGCCTGCGTGAATTCAAGCTGGCGCTGGCGCGGGAACTGGCGCTGGGCGGCTCGGCGCTGCATCGGCGCGTCGACATCGCCGATGCCGCCGACGAGGTGGTCGCCAAGATCACGCGCAGCGCCGCCGCCTCGGTGGCCGGCGTGCGCAGCCAGCTCGACATGGAGGTGCTCGGCCGCGCCGTCGATGCCATCGCCACGGCGCCCCACATCGATCTCTATGGCGCCGGCGCGACCTCGTGGTTCATGGCCAGCGACCTGCAGGCGCGGCTGTTCCGGCTCGGCCTGTCGGCCAATGCCTGGTCCGACTACCACCTGCAGCAGGTGGCCGGCGCGGCGCAGCATGCCGGCGGCGTGGTGATCGCGATCTCGCACGTCGGCGGCATGCCCTCGCTGCTCGACGCCATCGACATCGCGCGCGCGCAGGGCGCCCGGGTGGTCGCCATGACCCAGCCGGGTACCGCGCTGGCGGCGAAGGCGGACTTCCTGCTCGCCCTGTCGGTGCCCGACGACGCCGTGATGCACGTGGGCATCGACGCCTACCTCACGCACCTGACGGCGATCGAGATCCTGACCGTGCTGGTGGCGCAGCGCCTGGGCGACTCGGCCGTCGAGCGCCTGCAGCGCGCGCGCCAGGCCTTCCGCCGCCATGGCATCGACATCGCCACGCATCCGCTGCAGAGCTGGGATGGGGGTGGCATCCATGCGGCGACGGCCGCCAACGACGCCCCGGCGCCGCCGGATACCTGATGCATGACCGGCGCGGCGACGCGTCCGATTCCCTGACTCCCCGATTTCCCGATTCCCTTCCGAAGCCAGAGACCTCCGCGATGCCTCCCAATCCCTCCATGGCCCCGGCGCTGCCGGCCGCCCCGACCGGCGCCGCCCGCCCCGTGCTCCTCGAACGTGGCCTGGTGGTCGATGGCACCGGCGGCCCGTCCTGGCCGGGCGACGTGCTGCTCGAGGGCGACCGCATCGTCGCGATGGGCGAGGGCCTGCGCGCGCGGCTGCCCGGCGGCCTGAGCCCGACCGACCTGGAGATCGTGGCCTGCGACGGCCGCGTCATCGCGCCCGGCTTCATCGACGTGCACACCCACGACGATGCCATCGTCCTGCGTGATCCGCTGTGCCTGCCCAAGGTCTCCCAGGGCATCACGACGGTGGTGACGGGCAACTGCGGCATCTCGCTGGCGCCCTATGCCACGCCCCGGGCCCTGCCGCCGCTGACCCTGCTGGGCGCCGATTCGTTCCGCCACGCCAGCATGGCCGACTATCGCGCCGCCGTGACGGCGGCACGGCCGGCGCTCAACGTGGCCGCGCTGGTCGGCCACACCACGCTGCGCTTCGCCGCCATGCCCGCGCTCGACCGCGCGGCGACGCCGCAGGAGGTGGCGGCGATGGCCGATGCGCTCGACCATGCCATGGCCGAGGGCGCGCACGGCCTGTCCTCGGGCCTGTTCTACGAGGAGGCCTTCGCCGCGCCGCCCTCGGAGGTCACGGCGCTGGCGCGGGTCGTGGCTCGCCATGGCGGCGTCTATGCCACCCACCTGCGCAGCGAGATGCAGGCCATCGTCGAGGCCCTGCACGAGGCCGGCGACACCGCCTTCGCCGCCGGCGTGCCATTGGTGATCTCGCACCACAAGTGCGCCGGCCCGGCCAACTGGGACCGCACCCTGGAGACCCTGCCGCTGATCGACGCCCTGGGCGCGCGGCAGGACATCGCGATCGATGTCTATCCCTACGTCGCCGGCTCGACCGTGCTGCGCGAGGACCTGGTCGATGGCGTCATCGATGTCATGCTGACCTGGTCGCAGCCGCATCCGGAGGTCACCGGCCGGATGCTGGCCGATGTCGCGCGCGAGTGGGGCGTCGACCAGCGCACCGCCTGCCGGCGCCTGCAGCCCGGCGGCGCCTGCTACTTCCAGATGAAGGAGGCCGATGTCGAGCGCGTCATCGCGCATCCGCGCACCATGATCGGCAGCGACGGCCTGCCGCACGACCGGCATCCGCACCCGCGCCTGTGGGGCGCCTTCCCGCGCGTGTTCGCGCGCTACTGGCGCGAGCGCGGCCTGTTCAGCCTGGAGCAGGCGGTGCACAAGATGACCGGCATGACCGCGCGCAACCTGCGCATCGCCGGGCGCGGCGTGCTGCGCCCCGGCGCCATGGCCGATGTCGTGGTGTTCGACCCCGCGACCATCGCCGACACCGCCACCTACGACCGCCCGCGCAGCGTCAGCACCGGCATCGAACGCGTCTACGTGAATGGCGACTGCGCCTACCTCGGTGGCGCGGCGGAGCCGGCGGTGCTGGCGCGCTCGGGTCGCATGCTCACGCGCGGCGACCCGGCGGACGCCGGCGCCTGACGCGACGCCGGGGACCCCGCGGGCGTGCGATCGAGGGCGACCAAGGACTACATACTTGTATAGTACTTAGGTTCACAAATCAGATTGATGCCCCTTCCATGTTCCGACCCGATGCTGTAGACGACCGGCGTTCCCCCCAGCGGACCGGCACGGCGGGATGGGCCGGATCCCCGGTGCCCACGGCGCGTTTCGCCGGCCGGCCGCCCCGGGGCGCGGCTCGCTTGGTCAAGCGCGGCATCGACATCCTCGGCGCGCTGCTGTTCTTCGCCTTCTTCGGGCCGCTGTACGTGGCCCTGGCGTTGTGCGTCTGGACCGGCGGCGGCCATCCCGTCCACTACACCCAGACGCGGCTGGGTCGCGGAGGCCGGCCCTTCCGCTTCTACAAGTTCCGCTCGATGGTGCTGGACGCCGACCGGGTGCTGGAGCGGCATCTGGCGGGCGATCCCGCCGCGCGCGCCGAGTGGGACACCTACCAGAAGCTGGAGAACGATCCGCGCGTGCTGCCGGTCGGCCGCATGCTGCGCCGGTTCAGCCTGGACGAGTTGCCGCAGTTCTGGAACGTGCTGCGCGGCGACATGAGCCTGGTCGGTCCCCGGCCCTGCATGGAACGCCAGCGCGGTCTCTATGGCGATGCCTGGTCCCATTACGCGGCCGTGCGCCCGGGCCTGACCGGCCTGTGGCAGGTCAGCCGGCGCAACGAGCTGAGCTTCGCGCAGCGCGCCGAGCTCGACATCGCCTATGTCGAGAACTGGTCGCTGCGGCTGGACTTCAGCATCCTGCTGAGGACGGTGCGCGCGGTGATCGTCGATGGCGAGTGAGGGCGGCGAGGCGGACGGGGCCAGCGCGTTCTCCGGCCTCGGTCGCAGCATCCTGCTGGTCGGCGCCCACGCGGACGATGTCGAGATCAATGCCGGCGGCTCGATCCACAAGTGGCGCGAACAGGGCCGGCAGGTGCGGGTGGCGATCCTCGCCGCCGAGGACGCGCACCTGCGCCATGTCGAGAGCCTGGCCGCGTGCATGCACCTCGACGTCGAACACGTCGACGCGCTCGGCGGGCCGGACACCTCGCTGCACGACTGCGTCCACGAGCTGATCGGGCCGGTCGAGCGCATCCTGCGCGCCCATGCCGTGGACACCGTGCTCACGCACTTCCACGCCGACACCCACCAGGACCACGTGAGCGCCTACCGGATCGTGGCCGCCGCGGCGCGCAAGGTGCCGAACTTCCTGATGTTCAAGCCCACCTTCCCGAGCGGGCGCAGCGACATCCCGTTCCAGCCCAATGTCGTGAGCCTGCTGTCGGCGGCCAACATGCGCGCCAAGGTGCGGGCGCTCGATGCCTTCGAGAGCCAGCGCATCAAGTACGGCGAGGACGACTGGGGCCGCGCCATGCACGCGGTGGCCCAGGGCGATGCCTGGACCTATGCCGGCGTGCATGGTTTCGCCGAGGTGTTCCAGCTCGGCCGCATCCGGATCTGACGCGCCGGAGGGCCCGGCGCGGGCGGCGGACGATCGGATACCGACGATTCTTCTTACAAGCAGGGGTGGGCAGTTCGCACGCCGGCCCGCGTCGCCAGACCGGAGAGTGCGAGCATGCTCAGTCGCATTCTCTATACCAGCCGGTCGCTTTGCAGCACGTCCGAAGCATTGGCGCTGCTCGACCACGCACGGGTCGCGAATGCGCGTCATGACGTCACGGGCGCCCTCTACCTCGCCGATGGCCGGTTCCTGCAGTGCCTCGAGGGCGCGGACGAGGTCATCGGCAGGCTGCTCGAACGCATCCGCGACGACCCGCGCCATTGCGAATGCCAGGTGCTCGACCGGCGCTCGATCTCCCGCCGCGTCTACGATGGCTGGGCCATGGCGTGGCTGCCGGCCTCGCCGAGCGCGGCGCTGATGATGAAGACCATCGTGGCGCAGACCATGCCCTCGACCGGACCAGACCCGCGCGCCATCGGCGCCTTCTTCTATGCGATGGCCCAGACCGGCGAGTGCGAGTAGGGGCGCGGGCGGCGCCGCCGGCGCGAGCGCGGGTCCGTCGCCTCAGTCCGATGCGGCAGCCGGCCGGCCGACCCGCCCATCGCGGATCGCCGTCGCGCGCTGCGCGATGCCGGCGCGCTGCGCGTCGTCCAGGGTCTCCAGCCGGCGCAGTTGCGCTGCCAGCCGGGGCTGCCGCGCCAGCAGCGACGCATGGCGCAGCAGGAAGTCCCAGTACAGGGTCGTGAAGGGACAGGCGGTCCCGCCCTCGAAGCGACCGGGGTCGTAGCGGCAGCCGGCGCACGGCCCGCCCATGCGCTCGATGTAGCGGCCGGTGGCGATGTAGGGCTTGCTGCCCATCAGCCCGCCATCGGCGAACTGGCTCATGCCCAGGGTGTTGGGCAATTCCACCCACTCGACCGCATCGACATAGACCGCCAGGTACCACGCGTGCACCTCCCGGGGCCGCACGCCCAGCAGGAGGGCGAACAGGCCGGTGACCATCAGGCGCTGGATGTGGTGGGCATAGCCATGGCGCAGGGTCTGGCGCAGGGTGTCGCGCAGGCAGGCGAAGTCGGTCTCGCCGGTCCAGTACCAGCCGGGCAGGTCGGCATCGGCCGCGAGCGCGTTGCGTTCGAGGTAGCCGGGCATCTGCGTCCAGTACACGCCCCGCACGTACTCGCGCCAGCCCAGGATCTGGCGGATGAACCCTTCCGCGCTCGCCAATGGCACCCGGCCGGCGCGCCAGGCCTGCTCGGCCGCCGCCACCACCTCGCGCGGGTCGAGCAACTTGAGGTTGAGCGCCGCCGAGAGCTGGGAGTGGTAGAGCCAGGGCTGGCCCGGCCACATCGCATCCTGGTAGGGACCGAAGGCCGGCAGCCGGTGCGTGATGAAGTCGTCGAGCGCGTGCAGCGCGTCGGCGCGCGTGACCGGCCAGGAGAATTCGTCCAGCTCGCCGGGATGGTCGGCGAAGCGACGCGCCACCAGGGCCAGCACCTCGCGCGTCGTCGCGTCGGGCGGGAAGCGCGGCGGTTCCGGCAGCATTCCCGGACCCTCGCGACCGAAGGGCCGGCGATTGGCCTTGTCGTAGTTCCACTCCCCGCCTTCGGGCTGGCCGTCCGGTGTCATCAGCACCCCGGTGCGGCGACGCATCTCGCGATAGAAGAATTCCAGCCGCAGGGGGCGGCCGTCGAGCGAGCGCGCATAGGTGGCGAAGTCGCGCACCTGCAGATGGAAATGACGGTCCGGGCGCACCTCGAGGGGCACGCCCGCGGCCCCGACCCGGGCCGTGAGCGCCTTCCAGACCCGCCAGTCGCCCGGTGCCGTCATCAGCACCCGCTCCGGCCGCAGCTCCCGCAATGCCCTGTCGAGTCCATTCGCCAGGGTGCCCGGCTCGCCATCCTCGGCCAGCTCGACATAGCTCACGGGCCAGCCGCGCTCCCGCAGCCGCCGCGCGAAGTGGCGCATGCCGGCCAGGAAGAGGGCGATGCGCGGTTTCGACGACCAGACGTGGGTCGATTCCTCCGCCACCTCGGCCATCCAGACGCGGTCCAGGTCGGGATCGAAACCGTCGAAGGCGGAGGCTTCGGCATCGAGCTGGTCACCCAGCACCACGACCAGGTGCCGCACCGCCCGATCGGCGCGCGGCGTCAAGAGCTCAATGACCGCCCTTGCGCGACTGCACCTGGTTGCCGCTGCCGACGTGGGACTCGCGGTCGTGGCGGCTCTCGGGCGTGCGGCGCGGCTCGTTGGTCTGCGTCAGCTGCGCGTTCTCCTTGGCCTTGTTGTGCTCGGTGTGGTCGGGCTGCGCCTGCTGCGCGTCCTGACCCTGCTGCAGATCCTTGGAGTTCTGGGAGTTCGACATGGCTGGCCTTTCGAAGCGGTGAGGGAAAGCGGGCAGGGCGCTTGGGGCCCGGATGCGCACAAGCTAGCCGGCCGGCGGAGCGCCCATGTCGGAGCCGGCCGCAATCGGCGTAGGAGGCGCCGCATTCATGGTCCGGCGACCGGTGCTCGGGCGACGGGACTCACTGGCACGGAAGGTGCGTGACTCAGGGCTTTCCCTCATCGTACGCACGACATCGGCGCACGTCCTCCAAGGAACCTCCCCATGACATCCTCGTTCTCCCGGCTCGTCGCGGCCGGCACGCTGGCGATCCTGGCGCTGTCGGCCCCTGCGCAGGGCCAACCCGCTTCCTGGCCGACGAAGGCGATCCGTTTCGTGGTGCCGTTCGCGCCGGGTGGCGGCGCCGACATCTCCGCCCGCGTCATCGCCACCCACATGAGCACCAGTCTCGGGCAGTCGGTGTTCGTGGAGAACAAGCCGGGCGCCGGCGGCGTGATCGGCACCGACATGGTCGCCAAGGCGCCGGCCGATGGCTACACCCTGCTGCTGGGCACCATCGGGCCGATGGCGATCAATCCGCATCTCTACAAGAAGCTGCCCTACGACGTGGCGCGCGACTTCATGCCGATCTCGCTGGCGGGCAACGCGCTCAACGTGCTGGTGGTGCATCCCCAGGTGCCGGCGCGGACCGTCTCCGAGTTCATCGGCTACGCCAGGACCCACCCGGTCGCCTTCGGCTCGTCGGGCAACGGCGCGACCGACCACCTGGCCGGCGAGTTGTTCAACACGCTGACCGGCACGAAGATGACGCACGTCGCGTACAAGGGCGGCACGCCCGCCATGCTCGACCTGATGGGCGGGCACGTGCAGGCCGTCTTCTCCACCGTCTCCACGGCCGCCGGCGCGATCCGGGGCGGGCAGATCCGGGCCCTGGCCATGACCGGCTCCAAGCGCTATGCGGCGATGCCCGAGCTGCCCACCATGGCCGAAGCGGGCGTGCCCGCCTTCGTGGTGAACAACTGGTATGGCGTGCTGGCCCCGGCCGGCACGCCGCCGGAGATCGTCGCCCGGCTGAACCAGGCCTTGATCGCGGCCCTCCAGGCCCCCGAGGTCCAGGCCAAGATGAACGAGTCCGGCATCGAGCCGGCCTGGGACACGCCCAGCCAGTTCGCGACCTACATCCATGCCGAATCCGGCAAATGGAAGAAAATCGTCGCCGACTCGGGTGCCACGGCCGACTGACGACAGCCAGCCGCACGTCCGCCTCCCGACATCCACAGGAATGACCCGCGCATGGATTCACTGCACACCCTGACGGCGACCGAGATCGTCGCCGCCATCCACGCCGGGCGCACCACCGCGCTGGCCGTGGCCGAGGAATGCCTGGCGCGCATCGCCGAGATCGAACCGACGGTGGGCGCCTGGACCCACCTCGACCCCGACCACGTGCTGCGCCAGGCGCGCGCGGTGGACCGCATGCCGGAGCCCGGCCCCCTGCAGGGCGTGCCGGTCGGCCTGAAGGACATCATCGACACGGCCGACATGCCCACCGAGTACGGCACGCCGATCCACCGGGGCCGCCGGCCGTCGCACGACGCGGCCTGCGTCGCCCTGACGCGGCGCGCCGGCGGCGTCGTCATGGGCAAGACGGTGACGACCGAGTTCGCCAACCGCTTCCCCGGCAAGACGCGCAATCCGCACGATCCGCGCCGCACGCCGGGGGGCTCCTCCAGCGGCTCCGGCGCGGCCGTGGGCGCCGGGATGGTGCCCTTGGCGCTGGGCACCCAGACCACCGCGTCGACCATCCGCCCGGCCTCGTTCTGCGGCTGCGTCGGCTATGTGCCCAGCCGGGGCGACATCCGGCTGTCCGGGGTCATGGAGGCCGCCGGCTCGTTCGATGCGCTGGGTCTGATGGCGCGCTCGGTCGAGGACATCCACCTCTATCGCAGCGTGCTGGTCGGCGTGCCGATGGCGGCGCTGGCGCGACCGGCGCTCGCCGACCTGCGCGTGGGCGTGGCCCGCACCGGTTTCTGGGAGGCCTGCGAACCCGCGACCCGGGATGCCATCGAGCGCTGCGCCTCGGCACTGGCGCGCGCCGGGGCCCGGGTGTCGCGGGTCGACCTGCCGGCGGGCTTCGACGCCATCGCCGAGGCGCACCGCTGGGTCTCCAGCTTCGAGTTCGTGCGCAACCGCGCCTGGGAGATCGACCACCACTGGGAACGCATCAGCGCGCCATTGCGCGAGGCGCGCATCGCCGATGGCATGGCCTGCGACTTCGCGCGCTACGACGCCTCGCGCGCCACGCTGCGGGCCTGCGCCCGACAGCTCGACGACATCCAGCGCGACCACGACGTGCTGCTGACGCCGGCGGCCGCCGGCGAGGCGCCACTCGGCCTGCAGTCCACCGGTGACGCCTCCTTCTCCACGCTGTGGACGGCGCTCAACGTGCCGGCCGTGACCCTGCCGCTGGCGCGCGGCGCGAACGGCCTGCCGATCGGGCTGCAGTGGATCGGCAGCCGCTGGGCCGACGACCGCCTGCTGGCGGCGGCCCGGGCCGTCGCCCACGCCATCGGTCCGGTGGCATGACGGCGGCGCTGACGACCGACGCGGGGGCGGGCGTGCCCTCGTGGCGCCGCTGGCTGCAGGCCCTCTGGCCGGTGGCCGCGACCCTGGCGCTGGGCCTGGCGGGCGCGGCGCTGTGCGTTTACCTGCATACGCCCCTGCCGTGGATGATCGGTCCGCTGCTCGCCGTGGCCGGCCTGCGCATGGCCGGCGCGCCCCTGCGCCTGCCGCAGCCGATGCGCAATGGCGGCCAGTGGATCATCGGCCTGGCCCTGGGCCTGAACTTCACCCCGGCCGTCACCGCCCAGCTGCTGCAGTACGCCCACTGGGTGATCCTGAGCGTCGGCGTGGCGCTGGTGGTCGGCGTGCTGGGTGGCCGGCTGCTGCAGCGCCTGTCGGGTGTCGATTCGAAGACCGCCTTCTTCGCCATCGCCATCGGCGGCTCCTCGGAGATGGCGATCCAGGCCGAGCGCTATGGCGGGCGGGTCGACCAGGTCGCCGCGGCGCATTCGCTGCGCATCCTGATGGTGGTGCTGATCATCCCGGGGTTGTTCCGCCTGTTCGGCCTGCACGGCACCGACCTCTACGTGCCGGTCGGGGCCACCTTCGATCCGCGCGGCTTCGCGCAGCTGGCGGTGCTGACCCTGGCGGTCGGCTGGGTGCTCAACCGTTTCCGCGTCCCCAACGCCTGGATCATCGGTCCGCTGCTGGTGACCATCGCGCTGACGGCCGGCGGCATCCAGTGGTCGACCGCGCCGCGCTGGATGGTGAACATCGGCCAATTGCTGATCGGCTGCGCACTGGGCATCCGCTTCAACCGCGCCTTCATGCGCACGGCGCCGCGCTACATGGCCAGCGTGGCGGCGGCCTCGCTGCTGCTGATGGGCGTGATGGCGGCCTTCGGCCTCGGCCTGGCCTGGGTCAGCGGCATTCCCGGTCCGACCGCCGTGCTGGCCACCGCACCGGGTGGCATCGCCGAGATGAGCCTGACGGCCAAGGTGCTGCAGTTCGGCGTGCCGCTGGTCACGGTCTTCCATGTCTCGCGCGTGCTGACGATGGTGCTGTCGATCGGGCCGCTCTATGCCTGGCTGCGGCCCTGGCTCGAGCGCGAGCGGCCGGTGCGCTGAGCGCCGCGCACCGGCCGCCGCGCCGCAGGCGCGCTCAGGCGACGTTCACCTGGATGCGGCGCGGCTGGGCGTGGTCGGCCTTGGGGATCGACAGCTTGAGGACGCCCTGCGTCAGCTCGGCCGTCACCTTGTCGGCATCGAGCTCCTTGCTCAGCGTGAACACGCGGCGGAAGCGGGCCAGTCCGACCTCGGTGTGCTGGGAGGTCAGGCCCTCGGGCAGGGCCAGCCCGGACTCGGCCTCGATGATCAGCGTGTCGGCTTCCACCTGCAGGTTGAGCTTGTCGCGGCTCACGCCCGGCAGGTCGGCATACAGGGTGATGCCCTGGGTGTCCTCGATGACGTCGACCGGTGGCGTCAGTGTGGCTTCGCTGTAGCGGGCGCGTTGCTGCGCTTCGGCGCGGCTGGCGGCGCCGGTGGCGCGGGACGGGCTCTGGCCGCCCTGGGTGGTCTGGATGTCCTGGTTCATGATGGGTACTCCTTCGTTCCGGCGGAGGGATGGTGGGTGGTCGTCGGTGCGGCCGCGGGCGTCACTGGACGCTGATGCGGCGCGGTTGCGCGGAGGCCCGGCGCTGGACGGTGATGTGCAGCACGCCATCGCGCAGCCTGGCATCGACCGCTTCGGGGTCGGCGTCGTCGGGCAGCGTCAGCACGCGGCGGAAGCGGCCGTCGAAGCGCTCGTTGATGTGCACGGTGGTCTTCTTGGCGTCCTTCTCGGGCAGCACGCTCCTGCGCTCGCCGGAGATGCTGAGCAGGCCGCGTTCGAGATTGACCTCCAGCGAGGACGGATCGATGCCCGGCGCGAAGGCGTAGATCTCGATGGTCGAGGGCGTGCCACCGACGTTGAGGGCCGGGAAGCCGTTGCGGGCGATGCCGCGGATGGTGGGAGACAGATCGAAGGCCTGTTGCATGTCGCGTTGCAGACGATCGATCTCGGCGAGCATGTCGCGCGGATACAGGGATCGGTACATGGTGAGCATCTCCAAGTGACGGGTTGAAACGATGCGCCGGAGATCGCTCCGGCAACCTTGTCGGACAGCTAGGAGCGGTGAAAAAATTTTCAAGAGGGGTCGACTTCGCCGGCTCCGGGACCGCTTGCAGGACCGCTTCCCGAGCCGTTCCCCGAGCCGCTTCCCGGACGAGTCGCCACGCCGGCCGGGCGCGCGGTTTCATCGTGCCGTCATGCGGCGCGGGCAGCATCCGGCGCGCTGCGTCCCCGTCCGGACCGATCCACGAAAGCCTCCCGATGTCCCATTCCCTCGCGCGCTCCGTGCCCCTCCTGCGCGCCAGGCCGGCACTGCTGGCACTGATGACCCTCGGCGCCATCGCCATCCTCGCCTCCTGCGGTGGCGATGGCGCCGACGATGCCCGCGGGCCCGGTGTCGCCGCCGCCGATGCCCGGCTCAAGGCCGCCTGGGTCGAGGTCGGCGCCAACGGCCAGACGATCGTGCGCGCCGTCACGGCGGCCGCGGACTGCCCGGCGATCGTGATCGATGGCGTCTCCTTTCCCATGACCCTGCGCGCCGCCGCCGGCACCGCCGCCCAGCGCACCACGGCCAGCGACGCGGCCGACTCCAAGCCATCCGAATTCCCGGTCAACACCTGCGAGAGCCGGCCCGCCGCCGGCACGGCGTCGGTGCGCGTGGGCGGCCGCGCGCTGCCCCTGCCGCAGGCGCAGCCGCGCCGCATCGCCGTGCTGGCCGACACCGGCTGCCGCATGAAGAAGGCCGACAACGCCTACCAGGCCTGCAACGACGCCACCGCCTGGCCCTTCGCCACCATCGCCGCCACCGTCGCCTCGATGCGGCCCGACCTGGTGGTCCACATCGGCGACTACCACTACCGCGAGAACGCCTGCCCGCAGGACGTGGCCGGCTGCAAGGACAGTCCATGGGGCTATGGCTGGGACACCTGGGAGGCCGACCTGTTCAGGCCGGCGGCGCCATTGCTGGCCGCCGCGCCATGGGTGATGGCGCGCGGCAACCACGAGGAATGCGCGCGCGCCGGCCAGGGCTGGATGCGTTTCCTGGACACGCGCGCCTATGGCGCCGGCCTGAGCTGCGACAGCCCGGCCAACGACAACACGGCGAACTTCAGCGATCCGTATGCCGTGCCGCTGGGACGCGACACGCAGATCGTGATCTTCGACTCGGCCAAGGCCGGGACCGCGCCCTTCGGCGCCTCGGATTTCAAGTTCCCGATCTACCAGGCCCAGTTCCGGCAGGTGGCCGCGCTGGTGGCCGACGGGTCGAAGACCTCGCTGTTCGCCAACCACCATCCGATCCTGGCCTTCGCGCCGATCGCCGGCGGGGCGCCGGCGCCGGGCAACATCGGCCTGCAGGCGGTGATGCGGACCTTGCATCCGGTCGCCTACTACCCCGAGGGCGTGAAGATCGCACTGCACGGCCACGTGCACGACTTCCAGGCCCTGAGCTTCGCCAGCGCGCACCCGGCGACCTTCGTCACGGGCAATGGCGGCGACAACGTCGACGTCAACCTGCCCGATCCGTTCCCGGCCGGGCTGACGCCGGCGCCGGGCGTGGTGCTCGAGCGCATCACGCACACCAACACCTTCGGCTTCATGATGATGGAGCGCGACACCGGCGCCGATGCGCCCTGGCTCTACAAGGCCTACACCCGGGACGGCAAGCTGCTCACGACCTGCGTGCCGGCGGGCTCGAAGATCGCCTGCGACAAGACCGGCTTCCTGGCGCCGTGACATCGCGCATCCGTGTCGCCGCTTCGGCCGCCGTCGCGGCGGCGCTGCTGGCGGGATGGCTCGGCGCCGCGTCGCCGGCCCTGGCGGGCGACGCGCCACGGGTCGTCGGCCACGTCGGCGCGACGCCGCGCCTGGCGGCCATCGTGCCGGCCGCCCGGCCGCTGGTGGCGCCCCCGCCCGAGCAGGTCGCACTGGGCCGCCGGCTGTTCCTCGACACCCGCCTGTCCCGGCCCGCCGGCACCAGCTGCGCGAGCTGCCACGACCCCGCCCAGGCCTTCAGCGCCTTCAACGGCGGGCGCGACGGCGTCGCCGGCGGCAGCGTGCGCGCCCGCCTGGGCACGCGCAACCCGCCCTCGCTGACCTACCTGCGCTACCTCCCGCCGCTGTACTTCTACCAGGACGACGACGCCCCGGCGCCCGCCCCCTTCGGCGGCCTCATGCTCGACGGCCGCGTCGACACCCTGGCCGCCCAGGCACGCGAGCCGCTGCTCGCGCGCCACGAGATGAACCTGCGCTCGCCCCGCGCGGCCGCGCGACGCTTGCGCGAGGCCGGCTACGAGCGCGACTTCGAGCGCCTGTTCGGCCCCGGCGTGCTGCGCGACCCGAAGCGCGCGCTCGAGGCCTTCGGCCTGGGCCTGCAGGCCTACCTGCAGAGCGACGAGCTCGCGCCCTTCGACTCGCGCTTCGACGAGTTCCTGCGCGGACGCGCCGCCCTCAGCCCGCGCGAGCAGCGCGGCCTGGCGATCTTCCGCCACCCCGACCAGGGCAACTGCGCCTCGTGCCACAGCGTGAGCGCGACCTCCAGCCAGCCCGCGCGGTCGCTGTTCACCGACTTCGGCTACGAGGCCCTGGGCGTGCCGCGCAACCGCGCATTGCCGGCCAACGCCAGCGCCGGCGCCCACGACCTGGGCCTGTGCCGCACGGCGCGCGCGCGCCACTGGCCCGAGGCCGATGCCTGGTGCGGCTACTTCCGCACGCCCAGCCTGCGCAACGTGGCGGTGCGCCAGCGCTTCATGCACAACGGCGTGTTCACCTCGCTGCGCCAGGCGGTGCGCTTCTACGCCACGCGCTCGACCGATCCGGGGGCGTGGTACGGCGCCCACCCGGTGTTCGACGACCTGCCCGAGGCCCTGCGTGGCAACGTCAACACCGTGAGCACGCCGCTCAACCGCCGCCCCGGCGCCACCCCGGCGCTCGACGAGGACGACATCGACGCCCTGGTCGCCTTCCTGGGCACGCTGACGGACCGGCGCTATGCGGCGCCGGCGACGGCGGCGCGACCGGTGCCCTGAGCCGGCCGTCGGCGATCCGGCGATCCGGCGATATGGCCATGGGATGACCGCCTATTCGAGGGAAAGGATGCCGCCGGGACCGCGAGACTCGGGGGGATCGGCACGATGCGGCATGGCGCCGCTCGGCCGCATGCCCGCCGCCAGGAGCCCATGCCTTGACCCTTTCCGCCCGCGCCGCCGACACCCAGGATCCCGAAGAGCAGGATCGCCTGCGCGCGCTCGAGGCCCTGCAGATCCTGGACACGCCGCCCGAGGAGGTCTTCGACGACCTGGCCTGGCTGGCCGGACGGATGTGCGAGGCGCCGACCAGCCTGATCACGCTGGTGGCGGCCGAGCACCTGTGGTTCAAGGCGCGCTGCGGGATCGACGCCGATCTGATGGCGCGCGACGAGACCTTCTGCGCCCATGCGCTCAACCAGGACGACATCCTGGAGATTCCCGACACCCACCTCGACCCGCGCTTCACGCGTCACCCGCTGGTCGTCGGAGCGCCCCACGTGCGCTTCTATGCCGGCGCGCTGGTGCGCGGCGCCGGTGGCCACCGGCTGGGCACGCTGTGCGTCCTCGACATCCGGCCACGCGAACTCACCGAGCTCCAGCGCGAAGGCCTGCGGCGGCTGGCCCGACGGGCCAGCGAGGCGCTGGAGACGCGGCGGCAGCGGCTGCTGGCGCAGAGCCGCGAGTCGGCCATCGCCGAACTGCTCGACGTGCTGCCCGACGGCGTGGTGACCTGCGATGCGACGGGCGCGTTGCGCGAGTTCAACGCGACCTCGCGCGACTGGCACGGCGTCGACGCGCGCCGCTGTCCGCCGGAGGACTGGGCGCGCCATTTCGATCTCTACGACGAGCGCGGCGAGACCCTGCTGGAACCGGCGCAGATCCCGCTGGTGCGGGCCTGGAAGGGCGAGCGCGTGCGGGGCCAGACCATCGTCATCGGCCGGCCCGACCGGCCACCACGCAGCGTGAGCTGCAATGCCAATCCGCTGCTGGGGGTCGATGGCGCCATCCTGGGCGCGGTCTGCACCATGCACGACGTCACGGTCCAGATCCGGTTCGCCCAGCTGATGGAGCGCATGGCGCTGACCGACGAGCTGACCCGCCTGCCCAACCGCGCCGCCTGGTTCGCCGAGCTCGACCAGGCCGTGGCCTGGGGCCGGCGCAGCAACCACGTCGTCGCCGTGATGTTCATGGATCTCAACGGCTTCAAGCAGATCAACGACGTCTTCGGCCATGCGGCGGGCGACGAGGTGCTGCGCCAGTTCGGCCAGCGGCTGCGCGAGACCTGCCGCCATGGCGAATTCATCGCCCGCCTGTCGGGCGACGAGTTCGTGATCTGCGCCCATGGCCTGGGCGACGACAGTCCCGACCCGGCGCGGATCGCCGAGCGCATCCATCGGGCCATGGCTGCCGACATGGTGTGGGAGGGCCAGCGCATCCCCGTGCGCTGCAGCATCGGCTTCGCCATCGAGCGGGGTCCGGAGGTCGATGCGACCCGGCTGATGGAGAAGGCCGACCAGGCGATGTATGCCGCCAAGCGCGACAAGACGCCGGAGCTCACGGCCGCGCTGGCGACGATGCCCCTGGGGTGAATCGGACGTGCCCGATCCGGGCACCGCGCGGCATGGCCGCCGCGCGTGGCGACCGCCGCGCCCCGCTCAGGCCTGGCGCCGCTGCGCGCCCAGCCGGTCGTTGTCGAGGTACTGCGCCGCCGTGTCCAGGTCGGCCCCGGCCACGCCGCAGGCCGCGAAGTGGTCGCGCCAGCCGTCGACCGTGGCGGCGATCTCGCGCACGATCGCGCGCGCCGCCGGGGCCTTGAGTCCGAACGCGGTGGCCTGCGACAGGGCGTTGTCCAGGCTCGATACGGCACCGTCGCGGCCGACCGCCATGGCCTGGTAGCCGAGGCCGCTCAGGCCGGGCACGATGTCGAACGCGGGCGACAGGCCCCAGTGACCGTCGTCCCGGCGCAGCAGGACGTGGTTCTTCTCGTGGTCGTCGGTGTTGTCGATCAGGATGTTGAAGACCATGCGCCGGAACAGCTGCGCCTGCTGGCGCGCGATGTCGTCGGCGCGGCAGAGTCGGCGCAGTTGCTGGGCGAGCTGCGGATAGCCGAAGTCCTCGCCCACGGCGCGCAAGGCGACATGGGCCGAGATCGCATGCACGCGCCGCCCCGCGACCCGGTCGAAGCGCCGCACCGCCACGGCATGGCGGCCGCGCACCGGCAGGGCGCGCGTCGTCGCCACGTCGATGCCGCAATGCGCGGCCAGGGTCATGGCCGCGTGCTCGATCAGCGGCGTGTCCTCGTCCTCGCCCTCGCCGAACTTGACCAGCCAGGGCTCGCCATCGATTGCCACCAGCGACTTCGGCCGCGCGCCACCCAGCGACACGCCGGGCCGCAGCAGGCGCCGCTCCAGCTCGGGCACCGGCTCGTTGGCCATCACCTTGCGCACCACCTCCTGCATGGCCGGCAGGTCGCCGAGGACGGGCACCGGCGTGGCCGGCCAGGGATCGTAGGCATCGGGGCGCTGGCTCACGCCCAGCGCGCCATGGCGGTCCGGCCCGGCGAACAGCAGGAATTCGAGCAGCGACAGCCGGGGCGTGCGCTCGAACTTGCGGATCACGCGCTCGCCCCAGCGGTCGGGCCGGGCATCGTCGACGGCGCCGGCGGCTTCCTGCTTGCGCGGTGGCACGAACAGGGTGTCGACCAGGGGCAGGTCCTCGCTCAGCGCATGGCCGTGGCGCAGCCATGCGGGGTCGTAGCGCAGCGCCACGGCCTGGCCGTTCAGGGCCAGCGAGAGGCGTCCGACCAGCGCCGGCTGGGCCGGCGTCGTCAGCATCCAGAGCGACAACTCGTCGCGCGGCACATAGGGCGAGGGCGGATGCTCAGCCATGGCCGTCGTCGTCGTCGCCGCCGGCGGGCTGGGTGCCACGCGCGCCCCGACGCGTCGCCGCGCGCACGTCGCCCTCCAGCGCCGCCACGTCGTGGCGCGGATCGGCCAGCATGCCCAGGGCATCGTGGCGCTGCACCAGCCAGAGCGCCGTGGCGTAGACCCCCATGGCCACGGAGGGATCGCCGCGCTCGAGCTTCATCAGCGTCGGGACCGAGACATCGAGCCGCAGCGCCCAGGCCCGCAGCGACTGCTTGCGCCGCTTGCGCGCGACCGCCAGGTCGGCGCCGAGGCGGACCAGCGCCACGCCGACCGCCGAAGGCAGTCGATCGAGGGCATCGGAACGGGAAGACATTCAAGCAAGATTGAACGAATTCGGGGTTTTGTGCAACCCTGATTGAACAGATTCCGTTCGATCGAGCGACGTGTCGCTGTCTCAGGTGATCGGATGCGTCCGATTCCCGGCCGCTTCCGGGCCGGCCGGGGCACCCGCCGCTGCCTCGTCCTCGGCCAGCACCCGGGTCTGCAGCCAATGGTCGAAGCTGCCGGCCCTGGTCGCCGTCGGCGCGGATGTCGCCGGCGCGATGGGCTGCGTGGCGAAGAACGAGGCCAGCAGGGCGATGCCGTCCCCGGCGCTGGCCACCAGGCGCGCCGAACAGCCGAGCATCAGGTTGAGCGGCATGCCGAAGTCCTCGACCGCCATG